>ERZ857757.829-NODE-829-length-28601-cov-8.266342_pt1 | contig 28601 bp, 23 predicted proteins | sample MGYA00519764_ERZ857757 | MGnify/ENA primary metagenome ERZ857757 (study PRJEB31778, sample SAMEA3449359) | human gut metagenome | biome: human gut; feature: human-associated habitat; material: faeces | place: United Kingdom | collected 2010/2012 ... | reverse complement strand
AGAATCAATGCGGTTATAAGCAGAACTCTGCGCAATTTCTTTTGTTTCATGTGTTATATACCCCACTTTCTGATAAGGTTGAATTTGTCTAGGAAGGTTGGAGTTTATGTTTCTTATTCGGTTTTGTCCGGTTGGGGCGGCTGTTGCTTTTTGCGCTTTTTCGCCGCAAAGACGATCAGCAGGGCGGCCGTGCATACCGCACCCCCGCCTGCAAAGCCGACGGCACCGGGCAGAATCCAGGAGGGGAGGGAGGAATCGTCGGTGGTTGCCGGGTCAGAGCCGGGCTTCACGCCGAACTCCTCAAAGAACTTCTCGGCAAATTGCCGGTGCCAATACCCTTCCGAAGCATAGAGTCCGGACATTGCCCGTTCGGGCGTGCCTCTGCCCACAGGGCCGTACACGGTGAAATGCACCGGATCAATGTCCAGAACGGTGGTTTCGGTGGCATCCTCGTAAATGTCGGCAAACACCAGGCTCTCGTATTCCAGAGGCGCTAAATCTTCACCGTAAGGGGAATAAATTTTGGTGTCGTCATGCAGAAAGAAACTATCCGGCCCTTGCCAATTCCCTTGCACAAATCGATTCATGTTTTCCATTCCGGAAAAATAGAGGAAATAGTCTTCCTTCACCCAAATGTAATCCCCTTCCTCCAGCGTCAATCCGGTTTCATTTTTGCAGACCTGCCGGATCACGCACTGGGTCAGGGTCATACCCTCAGCTTCTCCGGTTTCCTCGTCTATCTTGGTGTATTGAAGCCGGACAATTTGGTTTGCGTAGACCTCTTGGCGATTAGTAATGAAGGTATTGGTTTCGTTCACATCCAGAGGATCCACATGTCTTCCAAGAAGGGGTTCAATGACCAATGCGATGGAGTGAGTTGATGGCATGGCACTGATCTTTTCGTAGGTTGGCGGATACTGATTTTCGGTTGAAGCCAGAGAAAAATTGAAAATGCATTCGCTCTCATAGTATCGATATCCTTCTGGCAAGCCGAATTTTGTATACTTCCATATGGGAGAGTCCGCTGGTAGTAAAGAGGTAGCATAAGAAACGATGGAAAAAAACATCTGAACCGCAAGAATCAATGCGGTTATAAGCAGAACTCTGCGCAATTTCTTTTGTTTCATGTGTTATATACCCCACTTTCTGATAAGGTTGAATTTGTCTAGGAAGGTTGGAGTTTATGTTTCTTATTCGGTTTTGTCCGGTTGGGGCGGCTGTTGCTTTTTGCGCTTTTTCGCCGCAAAGACGATCAGCAGGGCGGCCGTGCATACCGCACCCCCGCCTGCAAAGCCGACGGCACCGGGCAGAATCCAGGAGGGGAGGGAGGAATCGTCGGTGGTTGCCGGGTCAGAGCCGGGCTTCACGCCGAACTCCTCAAAGAACTTCTCGGCAAATTGCCGGTGCCAATACTCTTCCGAAGCATAGAATCCGGACCTTGCCCGTTCGGGCGTGGTTTTACCCACAGGGCCGTCCACGGTGAAATGCACCGGATCGATGTCCAGAACGGTGGTTTCGGTGGCATCCTCATAAATGTCGGCAAACACCAGACTCTTATATTCCAGAGGTGCAAAATCTTTACCGTAAGGGGAATAGATCTTGGCTTTTTCTTTATTGAGAAAATAAATATGCATGTATACAGGTGTTATATTTGGCGGAAGATCGGGAGGAGTTTCGGGGGCGGAAGTAAAAACAAAATAGTCTTCTCTTACCCAAATGCGATCCCCCTCTTTCAGCGTCAATCCGGTCTCGTTTTTACAGACCTGCCGGATCACACACTGGGTTAGGGTCATGCCCTCAGATTCTCTGGATTCTTGGTCAACTTTTATGTACTGGAGCCGGACGGGCTCGTTTGCGTAGAAATTTTGACGCTCAATAATGGAGGAATCGGTTTCGTTCACATCCAGAGGATCCACATCTTTTCCGAGAAGAGGTTCAATGACCAATGCGAGGGGGTGATTTGATGGCATTGCATTGATCTTTTCGTAGGTTTGCGGATACTGATTTTCGGTTGAAGCCAGAGAATAGTTGAAAATGGATGCGCTTTCATATACATGATATTCTTCCGGCAATCCGAAAACTGTATCTACCCAACTGGGATATGGATATGGAGGCATCCATATAATAGTGTTGGCATAGGAACCAACGGAAAACAGCACCTGAACTGCGAGAATCAATGCGGTTATAAGCAGAACTCTGCGCAATTTCTTTTGTTTCATGTGTTATACACCCCACTTTCTGATAAGGTTGAATTTGTCTAGGAAGGTTGGAGAAGATGCTTCAAAAGACATTTTGAAAGGATCAAAATCGGAATAAGGAATAGAATAATTCATGCAAGAGATTACTTCTGGTTGGAATACGCCTATCAATTCATAGTTCGCATCAAAAGCACCTAATGTGTAATATCGTTCAAAATTGCCTTCAGAAAATGTATGCGATAGTTTCAATGCGTGTCCCAATTCGTGGATAATTGTCATTTTTAATATTTTCAGATTGTACTCTCCACAATTAAATTTATCTGAAATGGTAATTGTGACAAAATTCCACTGGGAAAATAAGTTTCCATTGTCCGGTATTGTTATTCCGAGTGTGTCACTATCATTGTCATCATCTGAGAATGATCCGATTTCATAGTTCACCACATATGCCCCTGTCGGCAACTGATCCGGATTATATGTTCCGGGATAGTGAATTACGATGTTGGAAGACAGGTTGTTCCAACAGCCGAACAGTTCATCGTACAGATCGGTGTCGTTCAGGGTGTTCGAGATCAAACCGCTGGTTCCGATGGAGCTGTCCAACCGGATATAAACATGGTGCACGGTCTGACCGTCGGCATACCCGCCGCTCCAGGTACAATCGGGAAGATTGAGGCTCTCGACCCCTTCCAACTGCCAGAGGAAGGAGGAAGAGCGGAGAGTCACGGAGGTGCCGTTCAAAGCAAGGTATGCGCCGGCATTATTTTTCACGAAAAAGGAATTCCCTGATTTCAGAATTTCCCACCGTTCATTGGCAGGGGAGGTTCCCTTTTTCTGAAGCGTCAGGTCTCCGGAAGCTGTATAGGCCAATACGGTGTTGTCGGACAGGTCTTCATCCCGGACATGGAGTGAATGGAGATAATAGTAATTGCCTGTTCCGGTATACTCGGTGTACCAGAGCTGTCTTCCGAAGCCTGAGGATGTGGAGGAGACCGAGTTGGTGGCCGAAAGAGTTTTGACCAATTGCCCGTTTGATTCCGAAACCTCTGCCGACAGTCTCTTCCCGGAACTGCTAAAACACCAGAGGGCATCCATTGCCCATACACGGTAGGTTCTGCTCTTTCCGGTAGGTTTGTGGGTCGCTTCTGAAAATTTCAACATCAATCCGGATACCGGAACACGGCCAGATACCAATCGTCGGAAAGATGTTGGATATACTCCGAACCGTCGGGATTGGTGATGGACCGCAATACATCACGGGGCTTCTGTCCGGGCGAATAGACCACGGCATAGAGCTGACTGCCGCTGAAAATAAACATTCCGTTTCGGACAATGACATCACACATACCAAGACCGCTCTTTGTATCAAGGAAAAGGCTGTTGAGTTTTCTCCATGTGGCATAGGTTTCCTGGGAGCAGGGGACAGTTTTGACATAGGTGCTCCCGATTTTGGGAAAAATCCGAACATTAAAGTTTGTTGCAGGGTATGAGGGACTAATACTCGATCTTTCGATATTGCTGTTATTCAAATCGGCGTCTTCGCAAATCTGCTGTATGATTTTTGCCATTTCTTCAAAGGATTGCTTGTTGTTTTTAAAATCCACATCAAAGTTGTACATTTGGTAGTGGAAGTAGTTGGCTACATGGATAACCAAAGGCGTCAAAAGGGCAAGAACCGCTACGGTGATGGCGATTACCGTAAGGATGCGCTTGCGACGCTTTTTGGGGGTTGTTTCATTTCGTGCTGTTTCATTGCTCATGGTTTCGTTGTTCATATAGACCTCCTATTAATTGTAAGTTCCTTTGAAGAAAACGGATAATGAAACCTTGCTATTCCATTTTCAGTGCCGATGCTTTTTGCCGATACTGTTTGTGCCAAATACAAGCTATCGGGCGGTTTCTTCAACGATAGATCCAACGAAGATAGCCAAGCCCGGCTTTGGTCAGTTCCTCATGGTCAAAAAACCGAAGGTGAACATCTTCCGGAGTAATCACATCATAGTCATCATACTCTTTCAGAAACTCATAGCATTTCTTTTCAAGTGTCTCCCGGTCTTTCAGAACAACAGGAAGTTCCTTTGTGGAAAGGTCAAAGATAAACTCCGGATAACCGGTAGTGCCTAACAAATACCTTGATTCCAGCCCGTATGTCGCAGAAAAGTATGCTCTCATTCCTTTAAGAGCTTGTCCGTAAGAATATCTAATCAAAGAGGTTCGGAATTCATATATGAAAAGAAAAATATCTGCAAGACGGTCATTATAAGAAAAGCATTGCACAAATCCTTCCACAATCTCCTGCTCCGTAAGTATTTTTCCCGATTTCAGGATCAAGGTTTTCTGACTTTCAGGGGAAGCATACCGGTCCTGCATCCACGCATTCTCATCTTCATTGATCCAAAGGCGTAGAAACCGCTGTTGACCGTATCCTTTTGAAAAGCAAATCATCTGAATAGATACTCCGTAACGGTCCTTCATGTATTTTTTGTAGAGTTCCTCCTGTTCCGAATAATAATTATTGCATTTAAGTTTGCTTTCTAATATACTGTTCACCATAATTGTTTTCCCCCGATTTTTTGATTCCTTATGGAAAAGGAACAAATTTCCATATGCCGTCTACCGGCACAAAGTTTGCCGATGTTAAAGAAGCGGTTTTCTCCTGCCGCCGGTAAGGGCGGCAGGAGAATAGGGGAATCTTATTCGGTTTTGTCCGGCTCGGGCGGCTGCTGTTTTTTGCGCTTCTTCACCGCAAAGACGATCAGCAGGGCGGCCGTACACACCGCAACTCCGCTTGCAAAGCCGACGGCACCGGGCAGAATCCAGGAGGGGAGGGAGGAGAGTGACTGGTATTCCGGATTTACTTCTACCCCGAACTGCTTGCAGATTTTTTCTCCGTACTCTTTGCACCAATCCGCTTCCGAAGCATACAGTTGGGACTTTTCCCGTTCGGGTGTGGTTCTTCCCACAGGGCCGTCCACGGTGAAATGCACCGGATCAATGTCCAGAACGGTGGTTTCGGTGGCATCCTCATAAATGTCGGCAAACACCAGGCTCTTATATTCCAGAGGTGCTAAATCTTCACCGTAAGGGGAAAAGATCTCAGGATTATCCGAGTTCGTAAGATCGGTTTTAGAATGGAAGTATTCTTCTCTTACCCAAATGTGAGCTCCTTCTTTCAGCGTCAATCCGGTTTCGTCTCTGCATACCTGCAGGATCACACATTGAGTCAAGGTCATGCCTTCTTCCGGCTTTCCCTGATCATTTGTTTTGATGTATTGGAGACGGACAATCTGGTCCAATCCAAAGACCGGCCCCTCCACCTCAGTCATGAGAAGTGGCCTAACCACAAGGACAGCCGGCGAATCCTTCGCCAGTGATTCGATGTTTGGGTTGCTCAAGGAAGTTTTCTTTCCTGTATCTGCAACAGAAAAACTGCAGACCGGATAGTGGGCGAAGTATGGACGAAAATCTTCCGGCAAACCAAACGATGTGGCGAACCAACCGTAATCCCAACTGAAGGGCCTTCCGGCATTTCCGAAAACCCCCGTCAATGGGAGCATAAAAGCCAGTAGCAAAAGAGCGATAACTTTTTTCATTGCTTTTTTCATGATATCCCCCACTTTCTGATAAGGTTGAATTTGTCTAAAAAGGTTGGAATTTGTGTTTCCTATTCGGCGTTGTCCGGCTCGGGCGGCTGTTGCTTTTTGCGCTTCTGCACGGCAAAGACGATCAGCAGGGCGGCCGTGCATACCGCAACTCCGCCTGCAAAGCCGACAGTGACGGGCACGAACCAAGAGGGCAGGGCAAAACGGTCGTAGGGTTGAAGCTCCAAAGAGACGGTTTTGCGGATCGGTTCCCCTGTGGTATCGTTGTATTTTGAAGTATAAGTCAACTGCAAGTTCCCGTTTTCAACCGTTGCATGGAAGTATCCGTTTTTGAAGGGAGGGATCGTGTCGCCATAGGTCAGGCTGCCTAAGTGTACCTCTGAACCGTTTTTCAAGGTCTGGTAGACCTCCGCTCCGCTCCCCTGGAGGAATTCCCACTCCTTGACAGTGACTTTCACGGTGGAATCCTCAAAGGACAGTTGGGTTTGGGCGATGTAGTCTCTTTTCAGAAATTGCGCCGTTGCGACACAACCGACGGTCAATCCCAGAGCCAACAGAACGCTGATTCCCGCCAACACGGCGGCTATCTTCCTTCCCCTCTTTTTTCCGGCCTTTATAAAGAGAACCAGGGAAACGACAAGCAGAACGAGAAATATAGGAAAAATTACAAGAACCAGTTTCGTTTGTGTGTTCATTTTGAATTCTCTCCTGTTCTTTCAATACGATCCCGTAAAACGGGACTTGGGTCAGACCGTGGTGTTCAGACGATTTTCCTTTCCGGCAACCGACAATTCGGACGCTTCTGCATACTGGGTCTGCTTCTGCCATTCCTCTTCGTCGCCGGAGAGCACAGAGACAAGGATGTTCCACCGGAAAGGACAGCCGTCTGTAATTCTCTTGGAAACGGGCTGTGCGTCATACAGATCGAGTAGCTCGTCTACCGATAAAGTGCAAACGGAAGAAAGCGTCAGCCCCTCCGGATAGTACAGGGTCGTGCCCGGGGAGGACTTTTCGGGAATCTGCTTCATGGCATAGACCTTATAATTCTGCTCCAGTTCTGCCAGTAAAACCGTTCCTTTGTCGGTTTGATAGATCAGATGCACCGAGTAGACCAGATCTACCGTATCGGATACCTGCTCGCCGCACTGGATGTTGGAATAGCAGGGATTGCCCAATTCTTCCACCACACGGGAGATAGACATGCCCTGTTCCAGCTTTTCCGCCGCCTGTTCCGGAATGGTTCCAAGGGTCTTTGCGGGGGTCAGACAGCGCAGAACGGTTTCATTTTCCCTTCCGAAGGGCGTCTGGCTTTCGGTCGTCCGGCAGCTTTTGAAATTAAGAGCGCCGGTGTTCTTTTCATAGTCGGCAAGGGCGGTGAAATCGGAGGCGGCCGATTCGCTTGTGGCGGTGCTTCCGGAAGTGGTAATGCCGGAGGAGCAGGAAACCAAAGAGCAGCAGATCAAGCAGACCGCCATGAGAAAGCAGGCGTTTCTGGTGATGTTTTTCATAGAATTTCTCCTTTTTGATTTTTCTTCGTCTTATGCGGTTTACGATAGATGGGTTCCGCCTTCTCCTATCCGGATAGATGGGTCGCTTCTGAAAATTTCAACATCAATCCGGATACCGGAACACGGCCAGATACCAATCGTCGGAAAGATGTTGGATATACTCCGAACCGTCGGGATTGGTGATGGACCGCAATACATCACGGGGCTTCTGTCCGGGCGAATAGACCACGGCATAGAGCTGACTGCCGCTGAAAATAAACATTCCGTTTCGGACAATGACATCACACATACCAAGACCGCTCTTTGTATCAAGGAAAAGGCTGTTGAGTTTTCTCCATGTGGCATAGGTTTCCTGGGAGCAGGGGACAGTTTTGACATAGGTGCTCCCGATTTTGGGAAAAATCCGAACATTAAAGTTTGTTGCAGGGTATGAGGGACTAATACTCGATCTTTCGATATTGCTGTTATTCAAATCGGCGTCTTCGCAAATCTGCTGTATGATTTTTGCCATTTCTTCAAAGGATTGCTTGTTGTTTTTAAAATCCACATCAAAGTTGTACATTTGGTAGTGGAAGTAGTTGGCTACATGGATAACCAAAGGCGTCAAAAGGGCAAGAACCGCTACGGTGATGGCGATTACCGTAAGGATGCGCTTGCGACGCTTTTTGGGGGTTGTTTCATTTCGTGCTGTTTCATTGCTCATGGTTTCGTTGTTCATATAGACCTCCTATTAATTGTAAGTTCCTTTGAAGAAAACGGATAATGAAACCTTGCTATTCCATTTTCAGTGCCGATGCTTTTTGCCGATACTGTTTGTGCCAAATACAAGCTATCGGGCGGTTTCTTCAACGATAGATCCAACGAAGATAGCCAAGCCCGGCTTTGGTCAGTTCCTCATGGTCAAAAAACCGAAGGTGAACATCTTCCGGAGTAATCACATCATAGTCATCATACTCTTTCAGAAACTCATAGCATTTCTTTTCAAGTGTCTCCCGGTCTTTCAGAACAACAGGAAGTTCCTTTGTGGAAAGGTCAAAGATAAACTCCGGATAACCGGTAGTGCCTAACAAATACCTTGATTCCAGCCCGTATGTCGCAGAAAAGTATGCTCTCATTCCTTTAAGAGCTTGTCCGTAAGAATATCTAATCAAAGAGGTTCGGAATTCATATATGAAAAGAAAAATATCTGCAAGACGGTCATTATAAGAAAAGCATTGCACAAATCCTTCCACAATCTCCTGCTCCGTAAGTATTTTTCCCGATTTCAGGATCAAGGTTTTCTGACTTTCAGGGGAAGCATACCGGTCCTGCATCCACGCATTCTCATCTTCATTGATCCAAAGGCGTAGAAACCGCTGTTGACCGTATCCTTTTGAAAAGCAAATCATCTGAATAGATACTCCGTAACGGTCCTTCATGTATTTTTTGTAGAGTTCCTCCTGTTCCGAATAATAATTATTGCATTTAAGTTTGCTTTCTAATATACTGTTCACCATAATTGTTTTCCCCCGATTTTTTGATTCCTTATGGAAAAGGAACAAATTTCCATATGCCGTCTACCAGCACAAAGTTTGCATCTGTAAAAGAAGAAATTCCGTACTGTTCCTGAAGGTAACGCAGTTCCATAGCAAATGAAGAGTCAGCGTATCGTCGCAAGGTGTCAGGTGGATAGTGTGAAAAATAAAATGTTTTTCCGGAAGCAATTCCTCTGTTAATAAATTCTCTGTTTGCTGAATCAACAGTGGGTTTTCCATAGGTATTGATCAGGGAATTCCACTGTTCATCAGAAGTATGGAAATAGCACATATTACGGCTTTCTCCTTCAGCGAACCATGTTCTTCCGTCCTTAGTTTTCGTGCCAAGCATTATATCGGGTGAATCGGGATTGTGCGTCAGTTGAGTAGCAATGTCGTCGATTTCCTGATATTTTGATGTGTACTGACTTTGAGAAACACGATAAGTCGACAGATTTTGTTGGTACATATAGGAATAATAAAAGGCTGTTATTCCTATGTAGAAGTTATATGCTTTGGTTGCAGTGTCAATCACTTCGTCTAAAATGTTCATCAGATTGGTTGTTGACACAAAATTATATGCCCAAACGGCGTAATATTCGGCGCTGTATTGCGTAAAATATCCGTCTTCGACCAGCTGATCTGTTTCTCCCTTGGAAGCATGAGCACATTGTTCAGCAGGGGTGGTTCGGTCAAGCAAAGGAAGGAAAGAATAGTGTTCCTGATATAGCGCTTCGTAATTCTCAAGCGAATTGATCAATTCGGTTGTAATTTGATACTCCCTGCTCTCATTGTTAAGATTATCATTGATTGTTGCATATGGGTAGGGAGAAATTCTTGATTTTACTATTGTAATGGAGTGATCTGTTTCGGAGCCGGCTCCCCAAAAATCTTTGCCTTTTATTCTGATAAGATTTGCATATTCAATGTTACTATAGAAAAAAGGATCAGTGCTGTTGGAAAAAACCTGAAAACTTTTGGTCAGATTTGTAGGTATGTGCCGGGCAGTAAATGTGAGATTTCCGGCATTTACAGCAGTCAGGGTCATTGCTGTACGATTGATGGTGACATTGTTGGATGAAACCAGAAAATCATAATCCGAAAAAGATGCCCAAGTAGGATTGGAAGGACTATGGTTATAGGTAGTAAAAGCCATGGTGTCGCCTATATTTAAGGTATAGGAATCCAAAACATCTGGTGAAGTTCTGTATTGTTCCTCTCCATATAGTCCGAATTCGACTAGTTCCTTATAATCCTCCTGCTTGCACAGTCTCCAGGAGGTGGAATCGTCTGTGGCTGTGCAGTGTACAAGGGAACCGCTGGAAGAGACACCCATGTACACGGTTTCGGTTTCATCCGAATCCTCATACATGGTGTAGGTACACTTAATGGAGTAGCCGCCACTGGAAGAAGGGGTGATCTGAAATGTTTCGGTATCATCGAAAACTTCCTGCGGGACGAGCATGGGCGAGCTTGCCCCTGCGGTCAGGATGTAGTCCGGGTTTTCAAGGCTCTGGATCATATACTGACCGTCTCCGGCATAGCCGATGTACCATGCCATGCGGTTGCCCAGCGCTGCCTCGGTTCCTGCTTCCAACTGAATGCCGAGGAGGTAGTCCTGCTTCTGGGTCAGAAAGGTCTTGGTCTGGTTGTTATTGATGTAGTAAATACCCGATTGGATGTAGCGGACATCCGCACTCTGGGTTGTAATGTTTTCGTAGAAGCGCCAGACCTGATCCTCGTTGTCCTTTTCCAAGGACTGAAGCGCCACGCCGGTATCGGTGCGGGTCAGTGACAGAGTGGGATCCTCCGCAGAAAGAATCAGGTAGTCGTAATTTCTCATTCCCACGATGACCCATTCATCCTGTGTGGCACCGAACCGGGGCGCTTTGGTCCCTTCGTTTTCTGCAATGTACAGATAATTCAGATCGTAGGTGCCGAAAATTTTGAATCCGGTCTCTCCGGAAATCAGGTGGAAGAAGCCCCGGGCGTCCGGTTGGGTTCCGTACTCGTGAAGGGCGGGAATGCTGCTGTTATTCTGCGTGACCAGAATACGGATGGATTGGTAGTCACCGGCGAATTGGGGCTGGTAGGTGTCGGTAATAAAGAAGCCCTTATCGCTTTCGGCGTAGTCTAAGACTCTGGATTGCAGATATCCATAGGTGATGGTGAGAACGGGTTTCTGTCCGTCACCCGTTGCTTCACAGGAATAGAACAGAAGATTCTCATCATATTCGTTTTCGGTCATCGTCAGCTTGTAGTACAGATTCTCTCCGTTCAATGCTCCTAAGAAAAATCCGGTGTCCAGCAGGTCATAGGTGAACTGCATCCATCCGTTCACATACTGGGTATCGATAGGATGAAGGGCGCTGTCGGGAACCTCGGCATTGCCGGAGATCAGGTCCTCAAAGGTACCGGTATACTCCATGCTGTACAGACTGAGGCGCGCTCCGGCTAAGCCGGAACTGCATTGGTAGGCATTCAGCCGCAATTCCGCCGCAAGAACGGGCAATTCCAGTGCATTGGGCAGATTTGAAAGCAGGATGTATGCCGGGGTGTTTTGCCCCAAGGTGAAACAGTGGCGCACGGTGCCGCCGGAACTGCTGATGACAGTCGAAGCGGTCTGAGGCGTGCATGCGGCGGTGATGGTGGGGTCAATGGTTACAGGGAAGGTTCTTTTTTCTGCGTTGAGCCAGCTTTCGTCTGCCGTAACGGTCAGGGTGTATTTCCCGTTGCCGTTGGAGGGTGTGAGCGTGTATTCCACTGCTTCGGAATATCTTCCGTCGGCATCGTACATGAAGGGTGCAGGGAGGATGTAAATCGTTTCTTCCCCGTCGTTCAAGGCGATGTCTCCGGTGTCGGTCAGGGAAGCCGTCAGATTGCAAAGCTCTAATTCAAAAATGTATTCATAGCTTTCCCGCGGGGCATTCACTACAATGTTTTCCTTTAAGTTGTCCCCCTGCAGGATATATTCGATGTCGGTCTGCGGCAGAATATTCCTGTAACTGACCGAGGAAACAGCCTTGGAAAGGGTGGAAAGCTCCTCCAGCTTGGTGGCTGCTTTTGTGTTGTCCGTGCCGTCCCGGACAACCGTGACGGGCGTTTTTTTCACAGCACCCGGAAGGGACAGTGTGATTTTCCGGTTCCCCTCGTGCAGGGTGAAAAGCGTACCGTTTCCGGTGATTTTTTTAGAGAATTTTATCCGTGCGTCGGCGTTTTCAACACCGTCTCCCTTTTCGGAGAGCCGGTTGTCGATCTCTGTATAGCCCTCTTGCCCGTCAGGACGGTGAACGGCTGTATCATAAACCAATGCCCGCACGGTGCCGTCAGACATCTGAATGTATTTGGTGTCTGCCTGCCGCAGTTCCGTCAATTCGTACAGTGCGGTCGGTTCCTCGGCGACTTCGGGGGCGGAAGCCTCCGCAGAAAACTCTGCGGCGGCAAAAGAAAAATACGAAAGGGGAACCATGCCGGATAGCAAAAGCGCCAATGAGAGAAACAGTGCTAAGAGTGGAGTGCATTTTTGCGTAAGGTGTCTTTTCATCTTTGTTTTCCTTTCTAATTTTATTCTCGGTTTATGCACATTCTGTATCCATAGTCTTCACCTCCTTTTTCCCTATAGACGGCTTTTTTCATGAAAAGTCAACGGCATTCAAAAAAACAGTGTTTTTTTTGAGCATTTTTTTAATATTGCACAACACATCCAACTATAGTTTACAATATTTGGTGTTTTTTGTCAATATTGTTGTGGAAAAAAATAAAAACAAACTGTTGCAATTTCTCAAAAAATATCTGCAACAGTTTGTTTTGTCCCCGCATTCAGCGGATTTTCCGTGCCTCCATGTAATAGCGTTTGTCGCTGGCATGACCCATTGAGAAGGTCTTGCGGGGCAGAGAGCCGTCCTGCTTGATGGCGTCGAACAGCTCGGATTTCTCCATGCCCTTGAATAGGAATCCGGCGTTCCCGGAGGTTTTACAGAGGTCGTAGACCACTTCTTCTCCGTGGATATAGTCAATTTTTGTTTCCGGATGGGATTTCAGGAAGTCGTCCAAAAAAGGCTGAAGCGTGCCCACCGGCAGCTTGGCCTGGGGCTTGATCCGGAGAATTCTGGTGATTCCCGAAGTGACGAACTCAAATTCCTGCCCGTCCTCTCCCTCGTATTCGCCGCCCATGCGTTCCAAAAATGCTTTCAGCAGCTCTTCCTCGTTCACATGGAAGAGAACTCTGTAAATCGGCTCAAAGACGATTGCAGGATCGTGGATGTTGACCACTTCGACCAGTGCCTTTTGGGCAAGGGGACTTTGGTTCAGCGCAGCACATTCTTTGGCGGTGGCTAAAGAATGGTTGCCGTCTCCCACGGCAAAGAGGAGCTTGTCGGTCATATTCTCCACCAGAGCATCCAACGCTCTGCCGACCTCTTCAACCTGCTCTTTGTTCAGGAAATACCCCTCAATGTGTCCGCCCTTCTGCATCAGTTCGGTGTTGTAGGCGGGGGTCAGCTCCTTTTTCTTTGAGGCGAGGGGCTCAATCACCGTGCCTTGGGGGTCGTCAATCAGGAGAAGCACATGGGGAAGCTCCAGAAAGGCGTCCTTACGGATACGGACTCTGGGAGGAATCCGCTCCACCACGGTCTGCTCGGTGGCACGGACCAGAGCATGACTGCCCTTTTTGTAGTCGTAGTCCTCCAAACGAATGCTTCCCACAATGCCATGCCGCACCGTACCGTCGCTCTGAGTGCGCTCTACATACACCATCGTGTCCGGATGGCTTTCTAAAACTCCTGTGGCTAAGTACTCCTTCATGGTGTCGTTGATTTTGCGGATGCGCTCCTCCACATCCGGCTTTTCCAAATAGATTTCCGGCAGGGTGATGCGCAGGGCGGAGGGGGCATCTCCCACAATTCTGTCGGTTTCGTCCCAGTAGTCCTGTTCGGAGGTGAACTGGTCGCAGGCAATTACCGCCCACTTTTCAAAGTCCTTTTTGGGTAGCAGAATGTCGGCTCCTGTAAAAGAATGTTCGGTCATTTTTGTGCTCCTCTCTTTTTCTGAATCTTTATGAATTCCGGGAAAATATCTGTTAAAATGTCTGTATACACCGCTTTTCGGCGTGAGCACTCACACCACGGCCTGCTTTTTCTCGGTTAGCAGGGTGATTACTCTGTAAAGGACGGGAACCAGCACCATATTGAAGCCGACCTCGAAAAGGAAATTTCCGCCCACTAAACCCAGAATGATATACTTTCCGACACTGGCGTAGCCGAGGGTACTTGCCCACTCGGTGATGGTGGGCATGAAGAAAATTTTGCATCCCAGAAGAAACACGCCGGTGTTGAGTACCGGGCAGGCCAGCGCTGCCAAGAGCAGGGCGGCCCATTTGTTCCATTTGGAGGCGAACCGATAGACCAGCCCGGCGCCAAATCCGGCCAGGGCACCCTTTAAGAGCACGGTCAATACCGTTCCAAAGGGGTCAATGGTCAAAAAGGCCGCCGCATCTCCCGAAAGAAGTACGGTCCCGCCAAAGACCAATCCGAGCCATGCGCCTGCCGGGGCCCCCAGAAGTGCACCGCCCAGCACCACCGGAACCAACACTAAGGACACCGAAAAGGTACCGAAACGAATGAACAAACCAAGAAGTTGTAAAATAATCACCAAAGCGGTGAGAATCCCCAGTTCTACCAGCTTTTTGGTTGAGATACTGTTTTTGGATATTCTGCTTTCCATGATTTTTATTCTCCCCCAGAAAACCGGGTGTTTTTATGCTTTTTTATTTTTGAATGTGTACCGAATGAATGCGCTTGCAGGCAGGCAGAGTCTTGTTCAGCCGGTCAATTTTTTCCTTGACCAAGGCAACCCGTCCGGAGGTGTTCGTATTTTCAAAGTACTCTTCCTCTAAGGTGATGTCGGCTGCAAGAGTCCGCTCGGCTCCTTCGGAATCCTTGTTGGCGTATACTTTTGCGGCCTTTACAAAGGGAAGGGCCAAAAGATAGCTCTCGATTTCTTCCGGAAGAACGCTTCTGCCGCTCTTCAGAACGATCTCGTTTTTCAGCCGTCCGGTGATATAGAGCTGACCCATGTTGTTGAGTTTCCCGATATCTCCGGTGTGAAACCAACCGGAAAGCTCCACCAGATTGGCCGTCGCCCGGTCATTCTTGTAGTAACCGGTCATCATGGTGTCTCCCCGGACACAGATTTCCCCGGCGCCTTCTTCATCCGGATCGTCCAGCTTGATCTGCATACAGGGAAGCGGCAGCCCTGCCGAGGAAAAATCGTTGAGCTTTTCCCGATTTACCGAAATGGCAGAGGCACACTCCGAAACGCTGTAAAAGGGGAACACCGTAATGCCGATGTCCTCAAAAAACCGGGCCGCCTCCGGATTCAGCGGGGCACCGCCCACATAGATCCGGGAAAGATTTCCGCCGAGAGTTTCGTGAATGGCCGAGAAAAAGGATTTTCTTTTGTCTAAACCGACCTTGCGCATGGCGTTGCTGGTTTTTACAAGAGTTTTGAAGGTGTCGGTTCTCCCTTGCTTTTCAAGGGTATGAACCACTTTCTGCCAGATGTTTTCCACATAAAGAGGCGGCAGGAAGGTGTAACTCGGTTTGTATTCCTTCAGGTCCTTCTGAAAGGACTTCAGGCTGTTGTTTAAGCATACCGTGCTGTGACTGTGAAAAGAGGCCAGAATTCCGCAGATGAAATCGGTGGGTCGGTCAAAGGGCAGTACAGAGAGACATCGTTCCGACAAGGGAACCATCTGCAAAAAACTGATGATCGCTTTGCGCAAGGCAATATCGGAAAAAACGATCCCCCGAAGGCTGTCGCTGCTTCCGTTTTTGTAGAAAATCAAACGGTCGTCCTTTTCACCGGGAAGCAGGGAAAGGAAGGCTTCCTCTCCTGCGGCAAGTGTCGTTTGTCCTTTTTCTACCAGCCTGTCATAGGAGCATATACCGTCATGCTCCTCATGCTCTTTCATTTGCAGACAAATATAGTTCTTGAGCTTGGGTAACTGCTTTTTGTTCTCTAAGAACAGTTCCGTGTAGGCACTGTCAAAAAAGACGGTGTCGCAGTCGCTGTGGTTGAGAATATTGATGATTTCCACAAAGGGCAATTCCCAATCCACAGGCACCAGCGTTTTGTCCGAACAAAGTACCGCCAGGTAAATCGATAAGGATTTGAAATTGTTGGGCGAAAGTACGGCTATGTGACCGCTTTTGCAGGGCTGACAGCAAATGCCGGTGCTGATCGCATCAATCGTCGAAAGAAGCTCGTTGTAGGTTACATCGTGAAATCCGCTGCGCTCTTTGAATTTTACGGCCACTGTATCACCCGAAGAATGCTGTGCGTCAACAAACAGCTGTCTGAAACTTTCTAAGTCGGAAACCTCATATAAAGAAGGAGTCTTTTTTGAAAAAAGAGCCATGTTCCATCTTCCTTTCTGCCAAAGGGCGTTGTTTCCATCGGAAAAACATTGGCATGAAGAGTGTATTATTTACTATACTTCTACAGTATACCATATTCAGAAGAAATTTTCAAGAGAACTTCTTTTTCTTTTTTTATAGAAAGAGTGAACTCAAAAGCTTTTCTTTCGGTCTGTGCGGAGCTTCCGGATTTTGGCTTGCCTGCTCTCCTTCCCATGTCGGTGTTTCTTGCAGAACTACCCCCTGTGGTTCAGCGCTCTTTGCAGGACTCCCGCCCTGCAACCCGGCGACCCCTTCTGAAAAAGGGGTCGATCCGAAAACTTTTTCCGCGGACAGACAATGTACTTTCAATGGAAGAGTTAAGAACCCGGAATACCGGAGCTGTTGATTTTTGGGTGCCGGTCTATGGATACCGTTCGCCGTCCCCTCTGTGGGTGTTTTGTGCTCTCGTGCATGGTGGGAGGCATCTTCCGAAAGCCCTTGGGTTTTCGGCGATGCCTCCCACCTGCACGACCTGAAAAGGCCAAGCCTTTTCAGGCGGGACGAAGTCCCTGCACGAAACACTAACAGATCGTCTGGCTTTGCCTTTATGCCCCCAAAAAGTTTTTGGGGGTTCCAAGGGGCGGTTTTTCAAAAACGCTCCTTGGCAGGGTGTGGGACAGCGTCCCACAAAAGGAGAGAGCAAGCCAGTGCATCGGAGCACGCCTTTTCAGGCGGGACGAAGTCCCTGCACGAAACATCCACAGATTGTCCGGCTTCGCCTTCACGAACCTAAAAAAGTTTTTGAGGAATCCAAGGGGCGTTTTTCCAAAAATGCGCCCTTGGCAGGGTGTGGGACAGCGTCCCACAAAGAGAGGAGGGATATTACACTTTCAGCTTTTCACAGCGCTCTTTATCGGGATTTACCACAGTGGAATAGTTTGTATGGTAGATGACGAAGCCGGGGCGGGAGGCGGGGGGCTTTTTCACATTCCGGACCTTCGTATAATCGACGGTGACGCTCTTGCCGTCGGCGAGTTTGCTGTTTGTAGCCGCCACGGTAGCGGCATCAGTGAAGTCCTCGGCGGGAGGGTCGTCCACGCCGTTGCAGAAAAGCACCACATGGCTTCCGGGGGCGCCGTGCACATGGAACCACCAGTCGTTTTTTCCGGCCTGTTCAAAGGTCAGCCGATCGTTTTGCAGGTTGTTTCTGCCGCAGAGGAGACGGAAGCCGTTGGTGGTCCGATATTCGGTACAGCGCATGGGAAGGGCTTTTTTCGGCAGGGGAATTTTCAAAGCAGAAGCGTAGCCGGTGCGCACCAGTTCGGTGCGGATTTCTTCAATGTCGGCCGGGAGCGATGCCCGGTCCAAGGCATCCAGAACCGAACGGATATAGGCAAGCTCCTTCCGGGATTTTTCGAGCTGAAGGGTCAGTTCCACTTCGGCGTTTTTGGCCTTATTGTACTTCTTGTAATATTTCTGAGCATTCGCCGCCGGGGAGAGGCGCTTGTCCAATTTCAGGGTGACTTCCTCCATTTCGGGAGAGTAGTAGTTGATGAGCCGCACCTCCTCCTGTCCTTTGGTCAGGGCATACAGGTTGGCGGTAATCAGGTCGCCCCATTGGCGATAGCGCTCCTTTTCGGCGCAGTCGTCCAACTCTTTTTTTTGAATTTCGCTTTTGCGCAGGAGGCGGCTTTCGGTGTTGTTCAGGGTTTTATAGAGATTTTGGGCCCGGCGATGCACCCGTTCATTCCGATCCCGCTCGCCGTAGAAGGCTTCGATGAGGGCAGAAGGACTGTCGAAGGGAAGAATTTCGGCAGAGGAGCCGTATTGGGTGATGGGCAGAAAGGAATATTCAAAGGGGGCGCCGTCGGTTTTCAGGATGCAGGGAGCGAAGTTGCCAGAGGAAATGCGATCGACAACCGAGCGGAAGGCGTGAAAAAGCGACTTGGCGCAGAGAGAAACCGGCGTATCGGTGCTTCCCGAAGCGCAGAAGGAAATTTCTCTTGCAACGAGGGGAGAAATGCCCCGGTAGCTTGTCAGAATGAATTTATCCGCCGGCCGGTCTTCGCATTGGTCAAGGCGGCGCATAAAATTTTCTTCGCTCTCGGAGAGGGGGTCCTCTTTGCCCTCCTGCAGGGGAGGAAGCTCATAGATCATTCCGCAAAGAAGCTGACGGCGGTCGCTTGAGGTGAAATCCACCGGGCGCAACACGCCCAAGATCCGGTCATTGTCTCCCAAAAGAAGCAGATTGCAGTATTTGCCCATCATTTCAATGATGATTTTTCTTTTTGTGTCAAAGCCCATGTCGTCTCTGGCCGAAAAGGTGAAGCACACCGCCCGTTCAAACCCGAGCTGGTGAACGCTTTGCAGGATGCCGCCGGCCAAATGCTTGCGCAGAAGTGTGCAGAACATGGGAGGAACGGCGGGATTTTCCCGTTCGGCAGAGGAAAGGTTCATTTTCGGATTTCCCGGAGCGGCGGAAAGAACCAACCGTTCCACCCTGCCGGATGCCCGTAGATAGAAATCGATCTCATCCCGTTCCGGCTGGTGAATCTTTTCCAGCTTGGAGCCGGTGAGCTTGTCCTGTAATTCTTTGGTCAAAGCGGAAATCATGCCTGCATCCAGTGCCATAGGAACTCCTTTTTACTGCTTTATAGTTTTACGATCGGGGGCAAGCGCCCCACCGTTCCCGAACGCATATTTTTCAGGTTCGGGCGTTTTTGAATCTTACAATTTTCCAAAAAACAAAAGAACTGCGGTTTCGGACCCTGCGCGGAATCCTCCTTGGCAGAACGGGTCTTCCATTGAAAAGGGAATCCGTCTTTTTCAAGTATATACCATTTCGGTGACAAAAGAAAGGGCTTTTTTTGAAAAAGCAAGATTTTGTCTTTACTTTTGAAGGAAAATGATGTACAATGAGACGGTTGTACGGAAGAGTTCTACCGGAAAAAACGGCTTTGCGACGGTGCAAAGCCCTGCAAAGGAGAAAACTATGACGGAATTGCTCTCGCCCGCAGGAAATATGGAAAAGCTGAGGGCGGCATTTCTTTACGGAGCGGACGCAGTATACTGCGCAGGCAAAGCCTTCGGGATGCGGCAGGCGGCAGACAATTTTGAGACAGAGGAACTGTACGAAGCGGTTCGCTATGCGCACGCTCTTGAAAAAAAGCTCTATCTGACTCTGAACACCCTGCCTGGCTGGCGGGAGTATGACCAACTGGAGCAGTTCCTGTACGATTTGAAGGGGTGCCCGTTGGACGGGATGATTATTGCCGATCCGGGGGTGTTGATACTGGCAAAAAAGCTGTTGCCGGAGGTACCGGTGCATATTTCCACCCAGGCGGGGGCGGTGTCTCACGCAGACTGCACCTTCTGGCAGAGTCTGGGAGCCACCAGAGTGGTGCTGGCAAGGGAGTTGTCCTTTGAGGATATACGGGCCATCCGGCAGAGAATTTCCGGGGAGCTGGAGCTGGAGGTCTTTATTCACGGGTCCATGTGCGTTTCCTTTTCCGGCAGATGTCTGCTTTCCGAAAATCTGGTGGGCAGAAACGCCAACAACGGCTGTTGCGCGCAACCCTGCCGTTGGAATTTTGAGCTTTACGAAATTGCGGAGGAGAAGCGTCCCGAATCCCGGTTTCCGGTGATGGAGACCGATCGGGGCACCTTTATCCTTTCCAGCAAGGATCTGTGTATGATCGAGCACATTCCGGAATTGATGGAGGCGGGCATTGCCTCCTTCAAAATTGAAGGACGCATGAAGAGTGCCTACTATGCGGCGGTCACGGCCAACGCCTACCGGATGGCGATGGATTCCTATAGGAAGGACCCGGGCGGCTATCGGTATGATCCTTTGTGGGGCAGGGAATTGTGCAGTGTCAGTCATCGGGACTATTGCACCGGGTATTTTCTGGAAGCGCCGGATCACAACGCCCAGCTGACCGAAAAAACCGGGTATATCCGGGAAAAGGCCTACCTTGCCGTGGCCACCGGCTACGATGCGGAAACCGGGCGGGCCCGATTCATTCAGCGCAACAAGGTGACGGCAGGAATGCCGGTGGAACTGCTGTCGCCCGGCAGGTGCGGAGTGCCCTTTGTGGCAAGAGATTTGTGTGATGAAGAGGGAAAGACGGTGGACTGTGCCCCTCATCCCTTTATGAAATTTTCGATGAGCGTCCCTTTTCCCGTGCATCCGGGAGACATTTTAAGGGGCGGAGAACCGGCAGTATAAAAGCCGAAAGAGAGGAACGCTGAAAGATGAACACAAGAGAACTGAAGGAAGCTGTACAAAAAGGAGCCTGCGACCGGAGCTTTTCTGCGCTTTACGGCGGGGAAAATGTGGAAAGGGCGAGGGAACGCTATGCTTCGGCCATAGATACCTTTGTTTCGATTTACGGGCCGAAGGAAGAGGCTTTTCTTCTGTCGGTGCCCGGCAGAAGTGAGATTTCGGGCAACCATACCGACCACAACCACGGCCGGGTGATTGCCGCATCGGTGGATTGCGATGTGATTGCCGTGGCGGCCAAAGAACCGGATTCTTTGGTGCGTATCAAGAGCGACGGGTACAAAGAGGATACGGTGGACCTGCAGAATCTGGACCCCGAAAGCTATCCCCGTTTCCGCAGCTGCGCCCTGGTGGCCGGAATGTGTGCCGCCTTCAGGAACGACGGAAGGCAGGCGGGCGGACTGACAGCCTACACCGTGTCCAATGTGCTGAAGGGCTCCGGCCTTTCTTCCTCCGCCGCCTTTGAAGTGCTGGTGGGCACCATCCTGAACCATTTGTACAACGAAGGAAGGGTGTCTCCGGTGCAGATTGCCAAAGATGCCCAGTGGGCGGAAAATGTGTATTTCGGCAAGCCCTGCGGACTGATGGATCAGATGGCCTGCGCCGTGGGCGGATTTGTGGAGATCGATTTCAGGGATCCCGCAGAGCCGGTCATTGAAAAGATCGACTTTGATCTGACCGGAAAGGGATACGACCTGTGCATCGTCAACACCGGAGGAAACCACGCCGATCTGAATGAGGACTATGCCGCCATTCCCGCTGAGATGAAGGCGGTGGCCAAGCTCTTCGGACAGGAGGTGCTGAGAGGCATTTCCGAAGAGGAATTGTTGCAAAGAGCTCCGGAAATCCGGGAAAAAGCAGGGGATCGGGCGCTTTTAAGAGCATTGCACTTTGTGAAGGAGGACGCAAGAATTCCGGAAATTGCACAGGCGATGAAGAAAGGCGACCTGCCGGCGTTCCTTGCGGGAATCCGGGCGTCGGGCGAATCCTCTTTCAAGTACTTGCAGAATGTGTTCTCCTCGGTCTGCCCCAAGGAACAGGGCGAGACCTTGGCTTTGTATGTGGCGGAGAAGGCGTTGAACAGCTATCCGGTGCCGGGCGCCTGCAGAGTGCATGGCGGCGGCTTTGCCGGAACCATGCAGGCCTTTGTGCCCGCAAAATACACCGGGGAATTCCGAAAAGCGGTGGATGCCGTGATGGGGAAGGGTGCCTGCATGGTGATGCATGTCCGTCCGATTGGAGCGACGAAGGTTTTATGAAACTGCTTTTTGCCACGCTTTTTTCGGGGTCCTCGGGCAATGCGGTCTATATTTCCTGCGGGGATGAGGCTATCCTGATCGACGCCGGGAAAAACTGCCGGGCTTTAGAGCGGGCGGCGGCGGTGCTGGGGGAGAATTTGCAGAAGGTGCGTGCGGTCTTTGTCACCCATGAGCACAGCGACCACATTTCGGCTCTCCCGGTGTTCTGTCGGCGGTACGGCGTGCCGGTGTATGTTCCGCTTGCCTGTGCAGAGGCGGTGGGGGAGTTGCCCCCAACGGCGGTGCCGTATGAAGGACTGTGCGATCAGACGGTGGGAAATTTTCATGTGACCGGCTTTCGCACGCCTCACGACAGCGCCGGCAGCATGGGCTATCTCGTGGAAGCGGGGGGACGGAAATTCGGCGTTGCCACCGACATGGGCATGCTGGCCAAAAGCGTTGTGGCGGCCCTGACCGGCTGCGATGCGGCATTGATCGAATGCAACTATGACACCGGAATGCTGGATTCCGGGGTCTATCCCCCCTCTTTGAAGACCAGGATCAAGGGAAAGGGCGGACACCTTTCCAACGAGGACGGAGCATTGCTGGCGGCGGTTCTTGCCTACACCGGTACATCTCATATTCTTTTGGGGCATTTAAGCAGGGAAAACAACACCCCTGAAAAGGCCCTTTCCGCTGTGCAAAAGGAATTTGCGCACCGGGGAGTGCAGGCAGAATTGCGGGTTGCTTTCAGAGAGGAACCGACCGTGCTTTGGGAAGAGGAAAAAGGAAGCTGACTGAGCGGAAAGGGAAGGCTTTCGGATTTTCTTCTCGGAAAGGCTCTTGCGGGAGAAACCCAACTTCAAGCGGAGGAACCCAATCTCAGGCGGCGCAGGAAGGGCCGCTGGAGGTCCTTTGTTCAGAATCAAAGACTTCAAACCGGCGGGCGGAGCCCCGCAGAAAAAAATAAGTGACCGGAAAGGAACAACCAAGATGTCGGATTTCAATGTACTTGTACTCGGCGCAGGGCCGGGAGGCTATGTCTGTGCCATCAAATGCGCCCAGTTGGGGCTGAAGACCGCCGTAGTGGAGGAGCGGGATGTGGGGGGAACCTGTCTCAACCGGGGCTGTATTCCTACCAAGTCTCTTTTGCACTCGGCAGAAATTTACGAAGAAGCCGGGAAAGCGGCGGCTTACGGGGTGAAACTGGAAAATCTTTCCTTTGATTTTCCGAAAATTGAGGAAAAAAAGGCGGAGGTGGTTTTGAAACTGCGCACCGGCGTGGAGGGACTGTTCAAGGCGAACAAAATTGAACTGATCCGGGGCAAGGGAACCATTCTCGGCACCGGCAGGGTTCAGGTGGGAGAAGAGCTCTACACCGCCGACCATATTGTCATTGCCACAGGCTCCGTGCCGGCAAGACCCGGCATTCCGGGGTTGGACAGCGAAGGTGTCGTGACCAGCGATGAGCTTTTGGAGAGTACGACCGAGTTCGATGACTCCCTGGTGATTATCGGCGGAGGAGTGATCGGGGTGGAATTTGCCTCGGTTTATGCCGCTTTCGGCTGTAAAGTGACCATTGTGGAGGCCCTTCCTCGGTTGCTTGCTCGGATGGATGAGGATATTTCCAAGAATCTTGCCATGCTTCTCAAGAGAAAGGGCGTGAAGGTTTGCTGTGATTCTCTGGTGAAAGAGGTGGTGCGGAACGAGGACGGCACCCTTACCGTTCGCTACGAAAGCAAGGGAAAGCCGGCGGAAGCCACCGGAAAGAAGGTCCTTTGCGCCATCGGCAGAAGACCCAACACCGGAAACCTCTGCGGCGAGGGGGTGGTGCTGGAGAATGTGAAGGGACGGTTGACGGTGAACGACCGGTTTGAAACCTCTCTTCCGGGCGTGTATGCCATCGGAGACGCCTCCTCTGCCGTTCAGCTCGCCCATGTGGCGTCTGCCCAAGGGATCTATCTTGCGGAGCTTTTAGCCGGAAAGGAACCCGAAGGAAATTTAGCGCTGATTCCTTCCTGCGTTTATACTTCGCCCGAGATCGCTTCTGTCGGACTGACCGAAGAGGAAGCGGCCGAAGCCGGCTATAAGGTCAAGACCGACAAGGTGATGATGCATTCCAACGGAAAAACGATCATTGTGGGCGGCGAGCGGGGCTTTATGAAGCTGATTTCCGACAGCGAAACCGGAAAGATTCTGGGTGCGCACCTGATGTGCGAGCGTGCCACCGACATGATTTCGGAATTTACCTCCGCCATGGCGGGGGGCTTGACCGTAGGGGAAATGGCGGGTGTGATGCGTCCCCATCCCACCTTCAACGAGGCGATAAGCGAGCTGTTTGAGACGGCAAAAGACGGCGTTTCCATACATACGGCTCCCCAGAATCGCTGAGGGCTGGCATCAAATTGTATATGAGAAAACTCATTGCAAGCGATTTTGACGGCACCATCGGAACGGGCGGACAGTTGAAAAAGGATATTGAAGCCATTGAGGAATTCCGGCGGCGGGGAAACCTGTTCGGGCTGGTCAGCGGACGGAACATTGCAGGCCTTCGGAAAATGCGGGAACGCACCGGCGTGCCGGTGGACTTCCTTATGTCGGACAGCGGCGGTACCTGTTACCTGGGCGAAAGATTGCTTTTCTGTGCCCAGGCCTCCAAGGAGGTTTTCTGGCCCCTTGTCTCCTATCTGATGAGCCGCCGGAGCGGCCTGGTTGCCGTCAATCGGGTGGACGGGTCGGATATGCTGTACTATCGGCACAGCGACGGCAGGGAGGAGTATACTCCCCGCCGGTCAGAGTGGACCGAACGGAGCTTTCCCCAGATGTCCGGACTGTTTGCCGACTATGAGGCCTGTGCCCTCCGGGCGAAAGAGCTGGAAGCCCTCTTTCCCCGTTTGACGGCTCTTCCCAATGATGACTGCCTGGATATTGTTCCAAAGGGACGGGATAAGGCGGTGGGCGTCGGGGAACTGGCGGGGCATTTCGGTGTGGAAAAGGAAAACATCTATGTGGTGGGCGACAATTTCAACGATCTGGCGATGCTCCGCTCCTACCGCTCCTTTGCTGTGGCCAATGCGCCCTTGGAGGTGCAGAAATGCGCCACAATGGGAGTGATTCCCCATGTCAGCGATATGATTGAAAGAGTTCTGAAGGAAGAATAAAAAGGTTCTGTCCGGGAGGATAAACCCGGCAGAACCCTTTTGTTTTTTCAGGGAAAAATCAGCAAATTATGTAGTAAAATCAGAAAGGACTACGATCTCCGTTTCCCGAAACCTTCAGAAGAAAAACGGCCTTTTTCGGTTTTTCCCGGATCGGAACAACCCAAAGGAGCGGAGTGTGCGCGGAACTATTCGGCGGAAAGCACCTCCAGACCGAGACGAAGGGCGGCGTTTGCCGCTTGTCTTCGTACCGCCTGCCGATCGCCGGAAAAAAGATACCGTTTCACCAATAGCTCGCCCTTGTGGCAGGCGCCGATATAGACCGTGCCCACCGGCTTTTCCGGCGTTCCCCCGCCGGGGCCGGCAAAGCCCGTCACGGCCAGACCCAACTGGGCCGAGAAGAGCGCACAGGCACCCTTTGCCATCTGGGCACAGCATTGCTCGCTGACCGGGCCGAAGGTGGAAAGAACCGACTCCTCCACCGAAAGCAGACGGTGTTTCACGCTGTTGGCATAGGAAACAAGCCCGCCGTCGTAAACCTCCGATGCGCCCGGAACCGAGCAGAAAACAGCAGAAAGCAACCCTCCGGTGCAGGATTCGGCGAAGGTCACCCGTTCTCCTGCCGCCGAAAGGGCTTCTAACAGGCAAAGCGCCAGTTCCCTTTCCGCAGAATACGCCCTTTTTTCGTCCGGGAAGTCCGCCGGAATGTTTTGGGGATCAGGTCCACCACATGGCATCCGGGTCTTCAAAAATGATCACATCCTTTAAGAAGGCAACCGCCTTTTCCAAGCCCTCTTTGGGGGACATGAGCGGGTCCTCGTGTTCAATGGAAATCACGCCCTCATATCCGGTGGCTTTCAGGGTGGAGATCATATCGTTCCAGAGCGACTTTCCGTGACCGTAGCCCACGGTGCGGAATTCCCATGAGCGGCCCAGCAGATCTCCGTAGCCGGAGGTGTCCAGAACTCCGGTCACACCGCAGGAAAGGGGGTCGATCCGGGTATCCTTGGCGTGGAAATGGTAAATGGCACCCTTCAGATACCGGATGGCGGCGCATACATCCACTCCCTGCCAGAACAGATGGGAAGGATCAAAGTTGGCGCCGACGGTGGGGCCGACCGCCTCCCGCAGCTTCATCAGAGACTTGGGGTTGTACACCATAAAGCCCGGGTGCATTTCAAAGGCGATCCGCTCTACGCCGTGAGCGTTGCAGAATGCGGCCTTTTCCTTCCAATAGGGGATCAGCACCTCGTTCCACTGCCACTCAAGAATTTTCTTATAATCGTTGGGCCAGGTACAGGTGACCCAGTTGGGGTATTTGGATTCGGGGCAGTCGCCGGGACAGCCCGAAAAAGCAACCAGGGTCTTTACGCCCAGCTTCTCGGCCAGCAGAACGGCGTTGTCAAAATCGCTTTCAAAACGCCCTGCAATCGCCTTGTCCGGATGCAGAGGATTGCCGTGGCAGGCAAGCGCCGGCAGATCCATATGGTTTTCCGCAAGCATTTGCTTCAGTTCTTCAATCTTTTCGGGATGAGCCAAAAAGTCCGCAGCGTCGCAGTGTGCCTTTCCGGGGTAACCGCCGCACCCCAACTCCAGACTCTGCACGCCAAGGGATGAAAGATATTCGATCATCTGCCGCAGGCTCATTCCTCCCAGAACCGGGGACATTACACCTAACTTCATAAGATTCGTTCTCCTTTACTTGTTCTGTTCTTCGGAGCTTTCAGGACATTTTGTCCGAAAGCTGTTTGCCGCCCAAAATGTGGAAGTGCAGATGGCGTACGCTTTGGCAACCGTCAGCTCCCACATTGGAGATCACCCGATAGCCGCCGGCCAGGCCCAATTGTCCCGCAATCTGCGGTATTTCCTGCAGAACGCAGGAAACCGCCCCGATGTTGTCTTGGGTTATTTCATCAATGCCGCCGATGTGCTCCTTGGGAATCACCAGAACATGGACCGGCGCCTGTGGGGAAATATCGTGAAATGCTAAGATCCGGTCGTCTTCATAAACCTTGTTGCAGGGAATCTCTCCTGCTGCTATTTTGCAGAACAGACAATCCATAGTGGAAAAGCTCCTTTCAAATCGTGTGAATTGCGATGGCGTTTTCTGATCCTCCAGTACATTTCCGATCGCCGCTTCTCATTATAGCACATTTTTTGCGGAAGCACAAGATTTTTGTGGGAACCGATTGACTTTTTTTGCAATTCGGGTATAATAGAGAGGAATGAAAACAAAAAAGAGAGGTTTCACGGAATGAAAGTAACCAAAGATACGCTGATCGGAGATGTGCTGGACTTCAACCCCGAATGCGGACAGTTCTTTCTGGAAATCGGTATGCACTGTCTCGGCTGTCCCTCTGCAAGAGGCGAGTCCATCGAGATGGCCTGCGCCGTCCACGGGACTGACGCAGATGCGCTGATCGAAAAGATCAACGCCTTCTTGGCGTCGGCAAAGTAAGGAGAAAAGCCGCAGAAAACACACATTCGGTGTCTGTTTTCTGCGCTTCTTCTTTCAATTCCCAAGTTGAAAAACCCCAACTTTCCGGTTCTTTCGCCCCGGCTTTCTGCGGTGGCGATGCTGGTGCGCCCCGGCGCCCGATTTCTGGATGTGGGAACAGACCATGCGTATCTGCCGGTTTATCTCTCTTTTCACTGCCTTGTTTCTTTCTGCGCGGCAACCGATATTGCACAGGGCCCTTTGAAAAAAGCAAAGGAGCATATCGAGCTTTGGAACATGACCGACCGCATACGGACAAGACAGGCCCCGGGCCTTCTCGGCGCAGAGGATTTTGCCCCTACCGATATTGCCCTTGCCGGCATGGGCGGCGAATTGATCGCTTCCATTCTGGAAGAGGCTCCCTTTGTCAAAAACCCGAACCTTCGGCTGATCCTTCAGCCTATGACCAAACAGGCCGCCCTGCGCCGCTTTCTTTCTTCTGCCGGGTTTGCCGTCACCGAGGAGCGGTTGGTGCAGGAGGAAGAAAGAATCTATCAGGTCCTTTGCTGTTCCTACACCGGAATGCCCTATGCCCTTTCTCCTCTGGAAGCCGAAGTGGGCTTGTTGAACCTCCGGAACGGCGGACCGCTTCTTGAAAAACTCCTTCAGAAAAAAGCCGGTCAGTGTAAAAGAATCCTTCAGGGTAAACAACAGGGCGGGCTTGCGGAAAAGGCCCAAGAACGAATACTTTTGAAAGAAATTGAACACTTTCTTAAGGCTTGAAGCCTTACGATCGGTGTTTCTTGTAGGGTTCCCTCCTTGTAACCCGATTCTCTTTTCAGGGTTCCCCGCTCTGCAACCCCTTTCCGGACGCTTTTTGCAGGGCTCCCGCCCTGCACCCCGGCGACCCCTTTTGAAAAAGGGGTCGATCCGAAAACTTTTTCTGCGGACAGACAACATACTTTTCATGGAAAGGCATAGAATCCGGAATGCCGGAACCGTTGATTTTTGGGTGACGGTCTATGGACTCCGGGTATCGCCCCTTCTCTGACGCTTTTTGCAGGGCTCCCGCCCTGCACTCGGCGACCCCTTTTGAAAAAGGGGTCGAACCGAAAACTTTTTCTGTGGGCGGGCAACATGCTTTTTATGGAAGGGCGAAGAATCCGGTATGCCGGAGCCGTTGATTTTTGGGTGACGGTCTATGGGTACCGGTCGCCGTCCCCTCTGTGGGTGTTTTGTGCTTTCGTGCATGGTGGGAGGCATCTTC
>ERZ857757.828-NODE-828-length-28633-cov-4.255126_pt1 | contig 28633 bp, 32 predicted proteins | sample MGYA00519764_ERZ857757 | MGnify/ENA primary metagenome ERZ857757 (study PRJEB31778, sample SAMEA3449359) | human gut metagenome | biome: human gut; feature: human-associated habitat; material: faeces | place: United Kingdom | collected 2010/2012 ... | reverse complement strand
GCTGATAAGCCTCTGCCCACTTTGCAATTATAAAGCTTTATCTGCCGATTTACAAGATGGCCCGCCCCGCAAAAACCGGAAAATCTTTCAAAAAACAATGGAAAAGATGAACGCACTTCACGAAAAAGACGGGACACATCAAAAAACTGCGATAAAACCTGCTTTTGTAAAGAAACAAAAAATCCCTGCACCGGCCTGGAACAGGCAGTGCAGGGAGGAAAAGTCTTACTTCAGCAGCTTCTCGCACCCGGCCGCCAGCCGCTCGGCCAGCTCCCGGATGAGGGCAGCGTCCTCGCCCTCCACCATCACCCGGATCAGCGGTTCGGTGCCGCTTGCCCGAATCAAAATCCTGCCGGTATCACCCAGCCGCTCCTCGCACTCCTCGATAAGCGCTTCCATCTCTGGGCTTTCGTGCAGGGCCTCCTTCATATCCCGGTCGGCCGCCACATTCAGCAGCACCTGCGGGGTAATGGGCATCCGGCCCGCCAGCACGCTCAGCGGCTCGCCGGTCTTTTTCATCACCCGCATCAGCTGGATGGCCGAAAGCTCGCCGTCGCCGGTGGGCATATACTCCCGGAAGATGATATGCCCCGATTGCTCCCCGCCGATGTTATAGCCGTTTTTGCGCATATTTTCCAGCACATAGCGGTCGCCCACCTTGGTGGTCTCGGCATGGATGCCGTTTTCTTTGGCGAACCGGAAAAAGCCGAAGCTGCTCATCACCGTCACCACGGCGGCATCGCCGGGCAGGCGGCCCTCCGCCTTCATCTGCCGGGCAAAAATAGCGATCATCTGGTCGCCGTTTACCACATGGCCCTTTTCATCCACCGCCAGGCACCGGTCGGCGTCCCCGTCAAAGGCCACCGCCAGGTCATATTTTCCCTCGGCCATCAGGCTGGCCAGGTGCTCCACATGGGTGCTGCCGCACTCCCGGTTGATGTTGGTCCCATCGGGGGCATCGCACAGGATGGTCGCCTCGGCCCCCAGCAGAGAGAACAACTCCTCCGCCGTTCTTACCGCCGCGCCGTTGGAGCAATCCACCAGTACCTTCATGCCGGTCAGCTTTTCCGGCACGGTGGAGGCCAGATACCCGGCATACTGCACCGCCGCCTCACGGTCCTCGCGGCAGGTGCCTATCTCCTCCGGCTCCACCGGGATCATGGGGATATCCCGGTCCAGCAGCATCCGCTCTATCTCGTCCTCCTCGTCATCGGTCAGCTTGTAGCCCTCCGGGCCAAAGATCTTGATGCCGTTGAACTCGTAGGGGTTGTGGGAGGCCGAAATGACCACGCCGGCCGCGGCCTTTTTCTGCACAGTCAGGTAGGCCACCGCCGGGGTAGGAACCACCCCCAGCAGCACCACATCGGCGCCGCCGGCCATCAGGCCGCCCGCCAGGGCCGCCTGCAGCATCTCTCCGGAAAGCCGGGTATCCCGGCCGATGACCACGGTGGGGCGTTTTTCGGGGTGCTCTCCCCGGATGACCTCGGCCAGGGCCATGCCCACCTCCTCCGCCCGGCGGATGGAAAGATCCCGGTTGGCAATGCCGCGGATTCCGTCTGTTCCAAACAGTCTGCCCATATCATTTCGTCTCGCTTTCTCAGTTAGTCTCGGTGCCGCCATTCCAGCGGAAGTGCCCCGAAATGGGGTGGTTGCGGTGGCAGCGCAGCAGGGCGTCCTCCTCCCGGCGGGGCTGGCCGCTGTTGTGGATGAGGTACGGAATACCGTCCTTGTTGCGCTTATCGGAGATGATGCCGATGTGGCTCCCCTCAAAGGTCACGATATCCCCAGGCTGCCATTCGGCGATCTCATAGGGGTCGGTGGTCAGGCTTTCGGCATATCTCTCAAAAAACACCCGCAAATTGGGGACCCGGCGGAAATCGATGTTGGGATCGGGCGTGCCCTGCACCCGCGGGTAAAGCCCGGTATTTTCGGCGATATCGGCATCAATGAGCGCCTTGAGGTCATACCCGGCGTTTCGGAAGGCCCGCCACACCACATCGGTGCAGACGCCCCTGTCCTCCGGCGGGTAGCCCCCGGCAAAGTAGCCGGGGTCATAGGCGGGGTGGTTTTCGGCATCCCGCCGGGCCCCCAGCATCAGGTCGGTGTAATCGTCGATGCCGTCGCCGTCGGCGTCCAGCGGGCTTTGCAGCGTTTCAATGCCGAAATGCTCCGCGGTATAAGTTCTATGGGGCAAAAGATTCCAATAGTCCAGCCCCAGCAGAATAAGCACAAGGGCCAACGCGGCCAAAAGCCGCGGCCAGCGGCGTTTTTTCCGTTTTTCCATTCTCATCTCCGTCATCAAATTGCTTTAATGAACCGATCCTGCGGCTTATTTGCGTCAAAGTCACAGTGTCCGCCGGCATCAGCATTGCAGTGTCATCTGGGCGTCCGGCACGCCGTCCGGTGCCTCCAGATGGAGGTGGTTATAGGCCAGCCGGGTGACACAGCGGCCCCGGGGCGTCCGGGTCAAAAAGCCGATCTGCATCAGGTACGGCTCATAAACATCCTCCAGCGTCACGCTCTCCTCCCCCACGGCGGCGGCCAGAGTATCCAGCCCCACAGGACCTCCGGCATAGTTCTGGATGATGGTGGAGAGGATGCGGCGGTCGATGCGGTCCAGGCCGAGGTAATCCACCTCCAGCCGTTCCAGCGCCTCGGCGGCGATCTCCGGGGTGATGACCCCGCTGCCCTGCACCTGGGCAAAGTCCCGGACCCGCTTCAAAAAGCGGTTGGCGATGCGGGGGGTGCCGCGGCTGCGGCGGGCCAGCTCCATGGCTCCCTCGGCCTCACAGGGGATGCCGAGGATCCCGGCCGACCGGGTGACGATCTGCGAAAGCTCCTCCGGGGTGTACAGCTCCAGCCGGAACACCACACCGAAGCGGTCCCGCAGCGGGGCCGAAAGCTGCCCGGCCCGGGTGGTGGCTCCCACCAAAGTGAACCGGGGCAGATCGATGCGGATAGAACGGGCACTGGGGCCTTTGCCGATGATGATATCAAGGGCGTAGTCCTCCATGGCGGGGTACAGTACCTCCTCCACGCTGCGGTTCAACCTGTGGATCTCATCGATGAAGAGGATATCATTTTCATTGAGGTTGGTCAGCAGGGCAGCCAGATCGCCCGGTTTTTCGATGGCCGGGCCGCTGGTAACACGGATATTGACCCCCATTTCCGCCGCGATGATCTGCGAAAGGGTGGTTTTGCCCAGGCCGGGGGGGCCGTAAAGCAGCACATGGTCCAGCGGCTCCCCGCGCAGGCGCGCTGCCTGCATAAAGACCGAGAGATTTTCCTTGACCTGCTCCTGCCCGATGTATTCCTCCAGCGTGTGCGGGCGCAGGGAAAGCTCATTATCCCGGTCGTTTTCGGTCACTTCCGGGGCGACAAAGCGGTTTTCCAGGTCCATCTCGTATTCCGGCTGTTTGCCTCTATCGAACATGGTGTGATCTCCTCTCTTTGGGAGTAGTGGGTGGGGCGGCCGCAGGCCGGCGGCAAAGCCGCCGTAGGCGGGGCGCAGCCCCGCCAAAATCGTCCGGAGGACGATTTGCCTGCGGCCGGAACCGGCCTGCTGCAGGGAGCCGCGGGCGCAGGCCCGGCGGCCGAAGACCGCCGAAGCGGACGGCAGCCCGCCCCGCCCGCAGGGCGGGGCGGGCTGCGCCCCGTATCCCGGTCCCTGCACAAATTCAAAGCTGTTTACTTGCCGCGGGTAAAGGATTTGAGGGCCCGGCGGATCAACTCATCCACAGCCAGGGAATCCTCCATGGGGGCGATAACGGCGGCGGCATCGGTCTGGCCGTAGCCCAGCGCCACCAGCGCACTGATGGCCTCACTTTTAGCGGTATTGTGGATGGTTTCCGCCACGGTGGAAATGGTGCCGATCTCATCACTAAACGGCATGCTGATGTCCTCATCGCTCACCTTATCCCGCAGCTCCAGGATGATGCGCTGGGCCAGCTTGGCGCCGACGCCCTGGGCGCAGGTGAGGGCCTTGGCATCCCCGGCGGCAATGGAGAGCATCAGCCGGTCGGGGGCGGAATCCGAGAGGATGGCCAGGGCCACCCGGGGACCCACCCCGGAAACGCCGATGAGCATCCGGAAGCAGCGGCGCTCCTGCTCGGTGGAAAAGCCGAACAGCTCCATGCCGTCCTCCTTGACCCACAGGTGGGTCAGCAGGGTGACCTCCTGCCCGCGGCCGGGCAGACTGGAAAGGGTGTGGGTAGAGGCGGAGCACTGGTAGCCGACGCCGCAGGCTTCCACCACGCAGTAGGTGGGGGCCACCTGGCGCAGCAGCCCGGAAATGCTGTAAATCATGTTTTCTTCTCCTTGTAGGTGATGGGTTTGCCGCGGCGGTTGCCGCCGCGAATCTCCGCCAGGGCGGCGGTAGGCAGGCGGCTGCCGCCATTGTGTCCATGGCAGATGGCAATGGCCAGGGCATCGGCGGCGTCATCGGGCTGGGGCACGGATTTGAGATTTAACAGGCGGCGGGTCATTTCCATCACCTGCTCCTTTTCGGCCTTGCCGTAGCCCACCACCGCCGATTTGACCTGCAGCGGCGTATAGCTGAATACCGGAACCCCCTGCTGCTCCGCGGCCAGCAGCAGTACTCCCCTCGCTTCCGCCACGGCAATGGCGGTGGTGCGGTTGGTGGTGAAAAAGAGCTGCTCCATGGCGACGGCATCGGGGCGGTACTGGGTGATGAGTCCCACCATGTCATCGTAGATCTGCCGCAGGCGGGTCTCAAAGGGGAGCTCCGCGGGGGGGGTAATGGCGCCGTATTCCACCAGCGAAAAGCGGACATTATCGTAATCCACCAGGCCCACGCCCACGATGGCATAGCCGGGGTCGATGCCCATGATACGCACGCGTAAGCCCCCTTTCCCGAAGTCCTGTTTTTATCGCATTAGGGCATGGGTTCCCATAATGATTCATCTTATATCGTACCACAAGAACGGATGTTCGTCAATAACAGAGAGCGATTTTTTAAGAAATATTCACAGATGAAAAAAGCGCCGGGCGGGCTGCCGGCATAGCGGGAAGGATGAAGCGGCGTTCGCGCCCTTTTTTGTGAAAGCCGATGATTTTTTGCAGGAAAATTTGTAGGAACGGGAGAATTTTTGGGGGATATGTTGCATTTTTGCTTGTGATACGATTATATAGTAGTGAGGGGGATTGATAATAGAAAAATTTAATGGGTGATGCCGATGGTGGTATAACGGCTATGGAGAAATTGTAGATTAATCGATGGAAGAGGAGACTACACAATGAAAAAGATTAAGGTTTTGTTGCTTGGAATAGTTTCTGTTTTTCTGCTTTTGGGAACTGCCTTTGCCATTGAAGCCACCCCCGCCGACCGGGAGGCCATTGAAAAAGTCTGCCGGCAATACCTGTTGGATTATGATGCAGCATACCTCTTGGGCAAAGAACCTACCACCGATTATTTTGCTCCCGGTTTGGCGGCAGAGTACCAGGCAAAAAAAATGGAGACCATGAAATGGAATGCCACATTAAACCGAGCGCAGGTGGAAATTGATGAAGTAATCGCCGAAAGGCTTACGGTGGAGGCGATGGAAATCGATGGGGACAGTGCAGAAGTATCTGTCGCATGGGTCTGCACCTACCGTTATGCTCTTGATCCGAACACTTTTGAAGGGGTCGGCCTGGACTCGGAATACGGTGTGGGGTTTTGCTTCCGGCTGCTGCGTCAAAACGGTCAATGGCTGATCTGCGATATTGCCAGCGGCGATGACTATGATTATGTTCACCGCACCCAATGTGCTGAAAGGTATAGCTTTGCTCCCATAACGGAAGAGCTTCTTGCGAAAATAGATGCAGATATTCAAGCAGCCCATGAAACACAGCAGAAGAGCCGGAAAACAAGCTGTTTTTCCCCGCTATGTTTCCCTGCCAAATTGCCTGCGGTTTTTCTCTGTTCGCTGTGAATGACAAGTCAACCAACAACGGAGGTTTATGATGAACACCATACGCTTTTACAACATTCTGAAAACCGCCGGGCTATCGGTGGCGGCACTGATCATGGCGTCCATTTCCTCCCGGCAGCTTCCGGTCTATGTGATGCGGGGGGGGATCATTATGGCGGCCGTATGGAACACAGTGGCCATAGTGGAATATCTGATCGTGTACTATTGGGTGTATAAAAAGGACTATTCCAAAACAGAAGGCTACTACGCGGCGCGGAAAAAGTATATATGGATCTGGGCGGGGATCGTGATACTGGCCTGCCTTGCCAGCGGGCGGTATCTTTCGCAGTAATATTACGCTCCCCAGGTCCACCAAAAGAAAAAAGACGCCCATATAGGCGTCTTATTTTGGTGGACGATACAGGACTTGAACCTGTGACCCTCCGCACGTCAAGCGGATGCTCTTCCAGCTGAGCTAATCGTCCATTTTAGCTGCTCGATTATTTTACCACAGTCCCGGCGGCGCTGTCAAGTCCTTTTTGCGTGGCCCGCCGCAAAAAAGTCGTCCCCGGCCCTCGCGTGCGTGTACGCGTATGCGCGCGCTGAACGCGCGCGAGAAGGCCCCCAGCCGCCTTGCCAGGGGTGGGCCGACCTGCTACAATGGAGAGGCCAACAGCCTGCCGGGAAATGCCCGCGGCAGGCGTTTTTTCTAAAAAAAGGTCAGAAACCGTGTCACAAAAGCCGGGCGGGAGCGGTTATATAGGGTGTAAGGCAAAAAGCCCTCCGCCCCTTCGGCCCCGCTTTTCCGGAAAAACGACCCAAAGGAGAAAACATCATGCTGCCGCTTTTTATCATGGCTATTGAAAATGACACCGACCGGCAATTTGTTGCCGGGCTGTACCAGCGCCACCGGGATTTCCTGCTGCGCTGCGCCCAAAAGATACTGAATGACCCCGACCGGGCCGAGGAAGCCCTGCACGAGGCCATGCTGCGGGTCATCCGCTCCCTGGAACGGGTGCGGCAGATCCCCGCAGAGGAGCTGCTGCCTTACCTGGTCACCATTGTGCAGACCGCCAGCATCGACCTTTACCACAAAACCAACCGGGAGCGGCAGGCCGCGCAGGGCCGGGAGCGGGACTGGGCCGAGAGCCTGAGCGGCACGGAGGATACCGAACTTCTCCTCATCCGCCGGGAGCAGGCCGAGCTGCTGCGGGAGTGCCTGAAAACACTGCCCCAGCGGGAGATAGACCTGCTGAACTACGCCTACACGCTGGAGCTGTCCTCGAAGGAGATCACCCGGCTGACCGGCCTGGCGCCGGGCAATGTGCGGCAGATCCTGACCCGGGCCCGCCGAAAAGTGCTTGCCGCCTATATCGAGAAAGGAGGTATGAACCATGAGTAACAACAATTATCCGCTGGATGAAAAAGCGTTGGAGGAGCAGTATGCCGATCTCCTCCTCAAGATCGCGCTGAAGGAATACCTGAAGGAGCAGGCCCTGCAGATGAAGCAGCAGGAGGCCGAAGCCGCCCCCGCGCCGCAGCCGGCACAGGAGAGCAGCAATGTGGTGGCGGTGGCCTTCCGGCAGGTGGGCTGGCAGGAGACCAAAGAGACCCTACTGCACGGCCTGAAGAAGGGTGTCACCCGAGTGGCGGTGGTGTTTCTGGCGGCCGCCCTTACCGCTACCACAGCCTTTGCCCTCTCCCCGGTGGAAAGGAAGGAAAGCATTCTGGAGAAGGTGATAAACACGATCCGCAATTATGCCGATATGCTTACCAACACCTCCACCATGGTGGAAGTGCCCCGCTACCGTTATGAGGAGTATTCCTTCATCGAGGTGCCGAATGAGCAGGTGCAGGAGGTCATTGATACCTGGGTGATCTTCCGCAACAGCGTCAATTTTACCGAAAAATCCGGCATCAGCCTTTCGGCAGTGATGAAAGCGATGTACTATTACTGCGAAGCCAAGGGGCTGGAATACCCCTACACCGATGATACACACACCTGGGTAGATGCCAAGGCGGTGCAGCAGTTTGCCGAATATCTTTTTGGCGCCACCAAGGAGCACCTGGCCTGGGAGGTGTACCTGGAGCCCCGCTACTACGACGCCGAACGGGATGCCTACCGGGATATCCACTACGAGGATGGTTACCATTACATCACCATAGCCCGGAGCGGGCTGGTGAGCTATACCGAGAATGAGGACGGTACCTTTACCATAGAGCTGGTGATGGAACCGGATAGTGACTGGAATGAGTATTGCTATTCCCCCGTAATTATTACGGCGGATTACAGCAGCGGCCATCTGGTACTGGTTTCCGGCACAGTAAAGGACATGCTCAGCGAAGTGGAGCTTTCGCTCACCCAGCAGCGCCTTGAATACGAGCGCAGAAACCCCACTGGCCGCCGGTAAACCTCCTCGCCGCCCGGCACACCAAAGCCGCCCCCGACCGCAATGGCCGGGGGCGGCAGTATTTGGGGCAAAAGCAGCCGGGACGGTTACTTCATCCGGCTGACCTGCTGGCGGATCAGGGCTCGCTTGAGGCGGGCTTCCGCCATGGCCAGCTCGGTATCGGTGAGATCGCCGTGGCCCAGCTTTTCCCTGGCCCGTTCCTCTGAGGCGTGGCTGCGGGCGGTGTCGATGTCCTCGGCCCACTCGAAGGTGGTGGCGGTGAGGGTGACGCGGCCGCCCAGCACCGAGACCATACCGCCCATGCAGGCGGCAATGTGCTTATTCCCAGCGGTGATGACCTCGGCGGGGCCCATGCCCAGCGCCGTGACATAATCGGTGTGGCGGGCACGGATGCAGAGATCGCCCTCGATGGAGCGCAGCCGCAGGCTTTCAGCCCGGCCGGAGAAGATCTTGCCATCCGGCGTGACGATATCAAGCGGGAATTCCGTCATGGCTTACTCTCCTTTTTGGGCCTTTTCCACCACCTCATCGATGGTGCCGGCATACAGGAACGCGCCCTCGGGCAGGTCATCGTGGCGGCCCTCGATGATCTCGCGGAAGCCGCGGATGGTCTCCCGCAGCGGGACATACTTGCCCGCCATGCCGGTGTACTGCTCCGCCACATGGAAGGGCTGAGAAAGGAAGCGCTGGATCTTACGGGCGCGGCTGACCGTCTTTTTATCCTCCTCGGAGAGTTCCTCCATGCCCATGATGGCGATGATATCCTGAAGCTCCCGGTAGCGCTGCAGGATGCGCTGGACGGCACGGGCGACCTTGTAGTGCTCCTGCCCGACGATCTCCGGCGAGAGGATGCGGCTGGTGGAATCCAGGGGATCGACCGCCGGGTAGATGCCGAGGGAGGCGATGGCACGATCCAGAACGGTGGTGGCATCCAGATGGGTGAAGGTGGTGGCGGGGGCGGGGTCGGTGAGGTCATCGGCAGGGACATAGACCGCCTGCACTGAGGTGATGGAGCCCTTGCGGGTGGAGGTGATGCGCTCCTGCAGGGCGCCCATCTCGGTGGCCAGGGTGGGCTGGTAGCCTACTGCGGAGGGCATACGGCCCAGCAGGGCCGAGACCTCGCTGCCGGCCTGAGTAAAGCGGAAAATGTTATCGATGAAAAGCAGGACATCCTGATTCTTGACATCACGGAAGTATTCCGCCATGGTAAGGCCGGTGAGGCCAACTCTCATACGAGCCCCGGGGGGTTCGTTCATCTGGCCGTAGACCAAGGCGGTCTTATTGAGAACGCCGCTTTCCTTCATTTCATTGTAAAGGTCATTGCCCTCACGGGTGCGCTCGCCAACGCCGGTGAATACCGACAGGCCACCGTGCTGGGTCGCTACATTATTGATGAGCTCCATGATGAGGACGGTTTTGCCGACGCCGGCGCCGCCGAACAGCCCGATCTTGCCGCCCTTGGCGTAGGGGCAGATAAGATCGACGACCTTGATGCCGGTTTCCAGGATCTCGGTCGCGCCCTGCTGATCCTCAAACGAGGGGGCGGGATGGTGGATGGCCCAGCGTTCCTCGGCCTTGACAGGCGCGCCGTGATCAATGGGCTCGCCCAAAAGGTTGAAAATGCGTCCGAGGCATTCCTCGCCCACCGGCACGCTGATGGGCGCACCGGTATCAATAGCTTCCATGCCGCGCACCAGGCCATCGGTGCTGTTCATGGCGATGCAGCGCACCACATTATCGCCGATGTGCTGAGCAACCTCGGCGGTGATGACCTGCTCCCCATGCTGAATGGTGATGGCATTGCGCAGGGCGGGCAGTTCCCCTTCCGCAAAGCGGATATCCAGTACCGGACCGATGATCTGTGTTACGATGCCTTTATGTTGGGAGGACATGATGCTTCACTCCTTATTTGTTATTCTTCCGCGCCTGCCACGATCTCGGTCAGCTCCTGCGTGATGCTGCCCTGCCGTGCGCGGTTATACTGCAGGTTCAATTTGTCGATCATTTCATCGGCGTTCTGTGTAGCGGAATCCATCGCCATACGGCGGGCAGAAAGCTCGCTGGCCAGCGATTCGCACAACGCGCCGTAGATGACGCCGCCGAGGTATTCCGGGATCATGGCATTGAACACCGTGGCGCAATCCGGTTCGTAGAGAATATCCGCAGGGCGCTTGTCACTTGCCGCGGGCTTTTCCGGCTGGGGCAGCGGCAGCAGCCGCAGCACACACGGCTCTTGAGAAAGGAGACTGTTCCAGCGGGTAAAGACCAGCTCGATGGCATCCACCTGACCGGAGCGGTACAGCCCCGCCAAATGGCGCGCCAGTGTAAAGCAGCCACCCACCGAAAGATTCTCGGCGGTGAGCCAGTCCTCGGTGAGGAGTTCGGCGCCGCGGTGGCGGAAGTATTCCCCTGCCTTTTTGCCAATAGGCACCACACAGTTTTCCTCACCGGTGAGGGTTTCGGCGGCCAGCCGCAGCACATTGCTGTTGTAGCCGCCCGCAAGGCCGCGGTCACCGGCGATGGCCACGCAGCAGACCCGCTTTTCCTCCCGCTTTTGCAGGTAGGGGGAGGAAAAATCGCGGGTGGCAGCGGCGATCCCGCTGAGGGTACTGTGCAGGGTGGTATAGTAAGGACGGGTGCGCAGGGCTTTTTCCTGCGCCTTGTTCATCTTGGAGGCAGCCACCATTTCCATGGCCTTGGTGATCTGCCGGGTATTCTGCATGCTGTGGATCCGCAGCTTAATGCTTTTCATGGAAGCTCCAGCCATTGGTGTTCCCTCCCCTTACAGCGCCGCGAGGAACGCGGAAACGGTTTTGGCGATAGCGGAAGCAAGCTGCTGTTCCGTTTCTTTTTCCAGCTTGCCGGCGGTACGGATGGCCGCCAGCAGACCGGCATAGCGGGCATCCAGTGTTTCATAAAGGAATGCCTCGTACTCGCTGATCTTTTCCACCGGGACTTCTTTGAGGAAGCCCTTGGTGACGGCATACAGGATAGCCACCTGATGGATGACCTCCACCGGGGAGCTGTTGTGCTGCTTGAGTACCTCTACAATGCGTTCGCCCTGGGCCAGGGTGGCCTTGGTATTGGCATCCAGATCGGAGCCGAACTGGGCAAAGCTTTGCAGCTCACGGTACTGGCTGTAAACCAGCTTAAGGGTACCGGAAACCGACTTCATGGCCTTGATCTGCGCGGCGCCGCCGACACGGGAAACCGAAATGCCGGGATTGATGGCGGGCATAACGCCGGAATGGAACAGCTCGGTTTCCAGGAAGATCTGGCCATCGGTGATGGAGATGACATTGGTGGGGATGTAGGCGGAAACATCGCCGGCCTGGGTTTCGATGATGGGCAGCGCGGTAAGGGAACCGCCGCCCTCTTCCTCGGAAAGGCGCGCGGCGCGCTCCAGCAGGCGGGAATGCAGATAGAATACATCGCCGGGGTAGGCTTCACGGCCCGGCGGGCGCCGGATGAGCAGGGATAGCGTACGATAAGCGACGGCGTGCTTGGTGAGGTCATCGTAGACCACCAGCACATCTTTACCCTGCTTCATAAAGTATTCGCCCATGGTGCAGCCGCTGTAAGGCGCGATGTACTGCAGGGGGGAAAGCTCCGAAGCGGAGGCGGAAACAACGATGGTATAGTCCATCGCGCCGCCGGCGGTAAGGGTTTCCACCACCTGGGCCACGGTAGAGCGCTTCTGCCCGATGGCGACATAGACACAGATGACGCCGTTGCCCTTCTGGTTCAGGATGGTATCCAGCGCGATGGAGGTCTTGCCGGTCTGGCGGTCACCGATGATGAGCTCACGCTGGCCGCGGCCGATGGGGATCATGCTGTCGATGGCCTTGATACCGGTCTGAAGCGGCACGGTAACGGGCTGACGCTCGATGATGCCGGGCGCGGGGCTTTCCACCGGGGCATAGCCGGCGGCTTCCACCGGGCCTTTGCCATCAATGGGCGCACCGAGGGCATTGACGACACGGCCGATGAGGGCTTCGCCCACCGGGACCGACACAACACGGCCGGTGCGGCGGACGGTATCGCCTTCCTTGATGCCGCCGTCATCGCCCAAAATGATGACAGCGACGGTATTTTCCTCTAAGTTCTGGGCAATGCCGTATTCCCCATTGGGGAATTCCAGCAGCTCATTCATCATGCATTTTTCCAGGCCGGAGGCACGGGCGATACCATCGCCGACCACCAGGACGGTGCCGACCTCTTCCTGCACGATGTGGTTTTCATAATTTTTGATCTGGGACTTGATGATCTTGGTTATTTCCTCCGGTCTCAGTTCCATGGAACCACCAGCTTTCTCTTGATGTTTACAGAACGGCGCCGCGCAGCAGGCCGCTCAGTTCCTTCAGGCGGCCGCGCAGGGAGCCATCCCACACACGGCCGTCGATCTCCACCCGGATGCCGCCGATGAGTGGCGGGGAGACGGTGCCTTCCAGCAGGACATGCTTGCCCAGCGTTTCCCCCATGCGGGCGGCCAGCGCCGTAAGCTGTGTTTCCGTAAGCGGCACCGCGGAGCTGACACGACCCCGGACGGTATTGTGGTCTTCCAGCCAGCGCTGCTCGTAGCGGGCGGCGCAGCCGGCAAAGGCGGGGAGTCTGCCCCTTTCACACAAAAGGCTCAGAAAATTGACAAGATAGGGGTGCACCTGCCCGGTCAGCGCTTCCCCTATCAGGTGCAGACGCTCCTCCCGGGGGATATCCGGGCTGGCAAGCAGGGCGGGGTACTGCGGATTTTCCCGGAACAGGCGGGCCAGCAGCTTTACCTGCTCCAGCAGCTCATCACAGAGCGCTTCCTCCGCCGCCAGGTCATACAACGCGTCGCCGTAGGTTTTTCCGGTCGCTGTCATGCCGATTCACCCATTTCCTTTATAAACTGGTCAATGAGCGCCTGCTGATCGCCGGCGTTGATCTCCTTTTCCACGACCTTTTCCGCCAGGGCGACGACCATGCCGGAGATGTTATCCTTGATCTCATTGACTGTTTTTTTCTTTTCCCGGTCGATCTCGGCATAGGCCTTTTCCTTGATCCCAGCGGCCTCCTGCTGCGCCGACTGGATCAGCTGTGTCGCACGGGCCTCGGCATTCTCGGCAGCGGCCTTGACAATCTGGCCGGCCTCCACGCGGGCATCCCGCATCAGGCGGTCATATTCCGCCTTTTCCTCCTCGGCGGCGGTACGGGCGGCTTCGGCTTCGCCGTAGATGGCGTTGACCTCACCGCGGCGCTTGGCGATGATGCCCTGTACGGGCTTAAACAAAAACTTTTTGAACAGCGCCGCCTGAATAAGCAGGTTGGCGATCTGGGCAACGAATTCCCAGGGAACGATACCGACAAGAGACAGATGATCCATGGTTTCGTTCTCCTCCCTTAATGATGGATTACAGAAGTCCGATGAAGATGCGGGGCACCACGAACATGAGCAGCAGGCCGGTAACAAAGCCGTAAATACCGGTGGTCTCGGCGATGGCGCAGCCCAGCAGCATGGTGGAAGTGACCTCGCCCTTGGATTCGGGCTGACGGGCAATGGCTTCGCAGGATTTGCCGACGGCGTAGCCTTCACCAATGCCGGGGCCGATGCCCGCGATAAGAGCGATACCGGCGCCAATGGCGCAGCCTGCCAGAATGATTGCTTTTTCCATAGTGATTTCCTCCCTGATATGGTTTTGGGGTTATGTAGAGCCGGTCAGTCCGCTTCAGCGGCTGCCGCGATGTACATCATGGTGAGCATGCAGAAGATGAACGCCTGCATAAAGCTGGAGAACCAGTCAAAGTAAAGAGAGAATACGGCGGGAATACCGACCGAAAGGAATGGGATCCGGGAAAGGAGATCCCCCACAGCGCCGGGCAGCAGCCCGAACAGCGCATGGCTGGCGGCTCCCAGCGCGGCATAGATAAGGGTGCTGATGACAGTGCCGGAAACGATATTGCCGAAGTGACGGAACGCCATCGAAATGGGGGTCGCGATCTCGCTGATGATATTGAACGGGGTGAGCACCGCGATGGGCTGGGTGTAGCCCTTGAGGTAGCCGCCAATGCCATTGGTCTTGATCTTGGTGGCAGTGATGAGCACAAACACCAGCACCGCCCAGGCCAGCTCGGTGGAAAGATCGGCCGTGGGAGAAAAGACCCCCAACAGCCCGGAAAGGCTGGAAAGCAGCGAAAGCGAAAAGATAGCGGCCACAAACGGCGCATAGTGGGAAAAGCGCGTGCCCATATTGCTATCTACAAAGTTCTGGGCGGTATTGACCAGAAACTCGGCGACGGTCTGCCGGGTGGTGACATGATCGACCCGCAGATCATGGGTGAGCCAAATGCAGAACAGGGTAAGCAGCAGCATGATGCTCCAGGTGACCACCAGCGTGGCCGTAAGGGGAATGCCGCCGAAGATGGGCAGTGTGGTAAGAATTGGGGAACCATTGATCTCTACATTCATGCGGCGGGCGCCTCCTTTGGCTGCGGTTTATAGAACCCCAAAAGCTGCATGACCGAGATGGTGATGCGGGGGAAGAACAGAGCCAGCGCCGTGGCTACACCATTGAGTGCACCCAGCTGGAAGCCCAAAATAGCAACGACACAGGTGAGGAGCATCCGCACCGAGTAGGAAAACTGGGCGATCTGCTTGGCCTTTTCGGCATTGCCGGCCGCCCGCTGCATGGTAAAGCCCAGCAGAACGAAATTAAAAACCGCAAAGCCGGCGCCGACCGCCGTGCCCAGCCATACCGTTCCATCCAGCCGGCCCAGCAGCGCAAAGACCGCCAGCTGCACTGCGGCGCAGGCCACCGTACCGATGGCGATATGCCGGACTTCCCTTAGAACTGATTTTTGGAGCTTCATTTTCAGCACCTTCCTTTTATCCTTTGCCGGGGGCTTGTCCCCTACCCGGCCAAAAGCTATTCGTGGTCATTATAGGCGATGGGCTTTTCGCCCTTTGTTTCCTTTTCAGCCGTCCTTTTGCAGTAGTGCAGGAAGGACACCGCGCTGCACGCGGAGGCCGCCAGGCCGCTTACAATGGCGACGGCCATGATCCAGCCGCCCCAGCCCCATTTGCTTTGGGCCAGGTGGGCCAAAAAGATGCACAGCAGCGGCGGGGTAACCAGGGAGATCCCCAACTGGGTAAGCCACAGGAGCTTGCGGAGCTGTTTCATCTTGTCCCTCCCTGCTGGTAAAATGCCGTTTTCTTGGCGCGTTCTTTATACTTCTTTTCGATGGGAATATAGCGCACCGTACATAAAAATGCCCTTGGGGCAAAGCGGCTCCGGCGGTTTTTACCGCTTCCTCTGCAATAAGCGGTAACCGCCGGAGCGCCCCCAAATCAAGGAGGTTACAGGGAAAATTCCATGTCCGATGGGTCAGCAGCGGGGGCTCCTTTGCCACAGGAGCGCCCAGCTGACTACCGCTATTATAGCTATCGCCCATTTGAAAGGAAATAATCAATGCTATTGCATTCTCTTGCATTTTTCTTGTGGTTATGCTACAATTCGTGCGGTTTTCTACATAATATTGCGTAGCAATACTTCCCAACACCCGGAAAGGAGTTCCCCCGCCGATGCGTTCCTCTTTGTTCGACTATGAATGGCAGTTCCTCACCCAGATGATCACCCGCATCCACTATACCGCCAGCTACGAGGAGCTGTGCCGCCTGCTGCTGGAGGACCAGCTGCCCACCCTCATTCCCTTCGACCGCGCGGTGGTCTTCCAGACCGGGCGGCAGAACGGACAGGGGACGGTTGCCGCGCCATACACCGTGGGCATGCCGAACGACCCGAAGAAGAACCCCTTTTTGGACCGCGCGGTCATTCCCCGCTGGTCGCAGTTCATCATGGCGCCGCACAGCACTGTCTTTTTGCAGTCGGATCTCATCGCCGCCGAGGACTGGATCCACTCCGATATCTACCGGAATATCTGGGAGCCGTGCCGCCTTTACTGGGCGCTGGGGGCTACCATCCAGTACCGCGACCGCCCGCTGGCGCTGGTGGCGCTGTTCCGGGAGCGGGACAAGGCTGACTTTAACCCCAAGGAGTTCCATATTCTGCACACGCTGAAGGACGCGCTGGAGCGGAAATTCTATGACCTGCTGGCGGAGCCTGCCGACGGGGTGCTGCCCGCCGAGCGCCTGCGGCAGGTGGCGGCCGGCTATGGGCTGACCAAGCGGGAGACCGAGATAGCCGAGCTGGTATGCCGTAATCTTTCCACCGAGGAGATATGCGAAAAGCTATACCTGGCGCCCGCCACCCTCAGCAAGCACCTTTCCAATATTTACGGCAAGGTAAAGGTCACCGGGCGCATAGCGCTGATGGCGCTGCTGACCGGCACTGCAAACAAGGCATAAAGAAAAGGAGCCAGGAAGGCTCCTTTTTTGTTTTATTGTGATGTGCCCCTGTGCCGCTACCGCAGCAGCTGGATGCTCTCGGCGAATTTTATCACTTCCTCCGGCTCTTCGTTGGAAATAATATCAAGCATGCATCCACCCATCTGCCACACAATTTCGACCTCTCCATTCTTGAGATTAAAGAGTCCTTCGCTATTTCCTATTTGAATAGTTCGTGTTATCTGAGCATTTTCCGAGTCAACATGAATTGAGCACTGTGTACCAGTAACAGTTTGTGTGAAGTCTATATACTTGCCGCCTTCCTTATAGGATACGATCAATCCAATCCCCTCAAAGTCCTCAAATGTTGCCAATTCGTACCCCTCCGGCAAATATGTTGGGGCAAAGCAGTGATCCCAGGTGTAAAGGTCCGCATCGATGAACATGCCCGGCTGGTGTGGGGCCACCGTTACATTGGTAAAGCGGTCCTGCGGGGAAATTATCATCTTGTAAACGGCGCTTCTAACCGACGGGGATACCGCAAAAGCGGTGCTTAAACAGATGAAAAAGGTAAGGAACACCACAGCCGCCCGGGTAACCACCCGCCCGGAGACCTGCCAGGCCTTTTGCCCGAAGACCTGCCAGCGCTGCCGCCGCATGGCACGGTCCACGGCGTGCTCCGCGCTTTCCCGGTCCTCCGGCGGGTCCGGCTGTTCCTGCATCCTGGCCCGCAGGCGGTCATTTTCCCGCTCCAGGTAGTGGAAAAGCGCCAGCTTCAGCAGCAGCTCCTCCTGCTCTATTCGCAGGCGGTTCCTATTCAGTGGATATTCGTAGTTCATATCAGCATCTCCTCCGCCTCCAGCACCGCAAAGGCATTTTTTCGGGCACGGCTCAGGCACATGCGCCCGCTGCCCGGCTTGATATTCAGCAGCCCGGCGATCTCCTCATCGCTCATCTCCAGTATGTAACGGTACATCAGGATATCCCGGTCCCGCTGGGGGAGCTTTTCCAGCCCCCGGCTCAGCAGATCCACCCGCTCCATATCAATAAAAGCGCCCAGCTGCTCCTCCGGGGCGGCGCTCCACCCCTCCGCAAAGTCCTCACTGGCACCCACACGCTCCTTTTTCCGCCGGCGCCAGCGGTCTATCGCCGTGCTTTTGGCCGCAATAACGGCATACGGCAGCAGCTGGCCCTGGGGCATGGTGCGCAGGGCCGCCATGCGGCCAATGAGCTTGACGAGGGCATCCTGCACGGCATCCTCGGCCTCGCCGTGGTCACGCAGAATATCATAGGCCTGGCGATACATGGCCTTGTGGCACTGCTCGTAAAGATTTATCATAAATGCGCGGTCGGCGTCGTCCTCTATCGCCATTAGGATCATCGGGATCATGGTGGGCCTCCTTCATCCACGGGGGGTGGTTTTCTCTTTGGCTAAATATTAGCAGAACCCTCCCCCCAAATCAATGGCGCAGAGGCCCGGCGGGCCTTCCGCTTTACAGGGTATAGCTGCTATCCCGCCACTGAATCTCGGTCGCACTTACCCACTGCGGTTTTTCCCCCTCCCAGCGGCCGTACTCATGGCCGCGCAGGAAACCGATCTTGGTCCGCTCACCGGTGGCGATCTCATAAAGCATCAGGTTCATGCCCCCATCATCAATGAGCTCGTAGGCGATATATTTTTCATCGGGGGAAAGGCTGGCCTCCATGCTCTTGGCATCCTTATCGGATTGATAAGGGCTTTCCTGCGGGGTGGGGTTATCTTGGGAAATCCATATACAACTATCCTCGGCACAGTTATAAATAACCACCGGGCGGCTGGTGATCAGCAGCCGGTTGCTGTCGGCAAACCACTGGATATTGGGAGTAACGCCATAGTACTCGTGTTGAATGGTGCCGTAATACTCGCGATAAACGCGGACATTACAGCAGATGGGCTCCTCTCCCTTATCGAGGGCACTTTTGTGGAATACCACATCGTAATAGGCACCCTCGCCCTGGTCCTCCTCAAGCTCCAGGTACTGCACGATCTCCCCATTCGGCGACCAGATGGGTTCCCGGTAGTGGTTTTCCCCATGCAAATAGCCCACCGAAGCACCATAGACCGCCTCACCGGCCTCGGGATCGGTATACCGGCGATACACCAGGTAACTGCCGCCATTGCAGGAAATGCAGGCCACCGCCAGGTTTTCATCGGTGGGGCAGGTGACAAACTGATCATCGAACTGCGAAAAATCAGGCTCCTGTGGCTGTGGGTCAGGCTGCGGCTGCGGCTCTGGCTGCGGCAAAACATTGATGTTCCCCTGCGCACCGCAGGCCGTCAGCAGCATCAGTGCCGCCGCCAGCAGACAAAGCACCCTTTTAGCGTGTTTTCTCATTTCTTGTTTCCTCCTTGTTGTATGTTGTACTGTTTATTGCTGCAATGGTTTCAACTCCGTTACAATTCGGCCAATGTAATTGACACGCCTGCCACGGGGGACTATAATATGTTATGTTATTCCAAAAGAGCCTGGAGGGTATCCCATGAAACTGTTCTGCGCGGCACTCACCGCCGCTCCCGTTACCGGCGATAACAGCATCGTCCCCATCGCCATCATTGCCATGGCCGTTGTGGTGGTCATTGCCGCCGTACTGCTGCTTACCTCCCGCAAAAAATAAGTGCCGCCTACCCACCGCTTGTCATGTACAGGCGGTCTTTTTTTATTTCTGGGCGGCCCATTTCCTTCCTTAACCTATATAACTATAACGATTTCCGTCCGGGAAATGCAACACCTCCCGGGAAAATTCTACGCCAAGGTCAAAAAAATTCGTGCAATTTGGCATATGTAACAAAATTTTCCGCGTTTTCTTCTTTCGCTTGTATCATTCATCATAATTATGGTATGCTGGGCTTGCGGCGGGGGCGGAGAATCCCCAGCCGCAGGATAAAAAACGAAAAACAGCTAAGGAGGAGCAACAGAATGAGAAAATTCCGTATTCTGGCACTGATGCTGGTACTCATCATGGTACTGGCAGGCTGCGGTACCGGTAATTCTACCCCCGCGGCCAAAGACATCGTGATCCTGTACACCAATGACGCCCACTGCGGCATCGAGGATGGCATGGGCTACCAGGGCCTTTCCGCCGCCAAGCGTGCGCTGCTGGCCGCAGGCAATAAAGTCCTGCTGGTAGATAACGGCGACGCCGTTCAGGGCGACACCATCGGCACCCTTTCCAAGGGCGAGTACATCATCGACATCATGAACAAGCTGGGCTACGATGTAGCCACCCCCGGCAACCATGAGTTCGACTACGGCATGGACCAGTTCAATAAGCTGGTGGAAAAGGCCGACTTTGACTACATCAGCTGCAACTTTGTAGACAAGGACGGCAACCCCGTGCTGAAGCCCTATGTCATCAAGGAAGCCGACGGCGTAAAGATCGCCTTTGTCGGCATTTCCACCCCCAAGACCATCACCACCTCCACCCCCACCTACTTCCAGGATGGGAACGGCAACTATATCTATGGCTTTATGCAGGATGATACCGGCGAGAAGCTGTATACCGCCGTACAAAGCGCTGTGGACGCCGCCCGCAAGGAAGGTGCCAAGTATGTCATCGCCATGGCGCACCTGGGCATCGAGGCCGACTGCCAGCCCTGGACCTCCTCGGATGTCATTGTAAACACCAGCGGCATTGATGTGGTGCTGGATGGTCACTCCCACTCCACCATCGCCGGGGATATCGTAAAGAATAAGGAAGGCAAGGATGTCATCCTTACCTCCACCGGCACCAAGCTCGCCAATATCGGCTGCCTCACCATCACCGCCGATGGCAAGCTCTCCACCGCCCTCATCAACGATGACGGCATGAGCGATACCATCGCCGAGATCAAATCCGGCTACGAGGAGATCGTCAATACCGTCGTAGCCTCCACCAAGGTCGAGCTGACCGTCAATGATCCCGTCAGCGGCGAGCGTATGGTTCGCCGGCAGGAAACCAACCTGGGTGACCTGTGCGCCGACGCTTACCGGGCCATGTCCGGTGCCGATATTGCCGTAGTCAATGGCGGCGGCATCCGTGTCAGCATTCCCGCGGGCGATATCACCTACGGCCAGATCATCGCGGTACATCCCTTCGGCAACGAAATGTGCGTGGTAGAAGCCACCGGCCAGCAAATCCTGGATGCCCTGGAGATGGGCGCCCGCAATGCCCCCGGCGAATGCGGCGGCTTCCTGCAGGTCTCTGGCATGAGCTATGAGATCGACCTGAATGTGGAGCCCACCGTAGAGGTGAACGCCGATGGCATGTTCACCGGTGTTTCCGGCGAATACCGCGTAAAGAATGTCAAGGTAGGCGATGAGCCGCTGGATCTGGCCAAGACCTACACCCTGGCCAGCCACAACTACATGCTCAAATCCGCCGGTGACGGCATGGCCATGTTCCAGGGCTGCAATCTGCTGCAGGATTCCGTCATGATCGACAACCAGGTGCTCATCAATTACATCGTGGATGTACTGGGCGGCGTGGTAGGCGAAGATTATGCCGATCCCTACGGCCAGGGCCGCATCACCGTGATCGAGAAGAAGTAATTACTCTTCAAACACACAAAAAAGCTCCCCCGCGGGGGAGCTTTTTCCCTTCCTTACAAAAATACTCTGCATTTTATGTGCAGATTGTCTGTTGACAAAGGTATTACCTTTGTTGTATCCTAATTCTATCATAGGAAAGAAGAGGAACACATGAACCGCGAACCCATCAATAAACAGAACCTGAGCGACGCCGTGGCGGAAAAGCTGCGGGAATATATCCGCAGCAGCGATGCCCCCCGTTCCCTGAAGCTGCCGCCGGAAGCCGTCATCGGGGAATCGATGGGCGTCAGCCGCATCACCGTACGGCGGGCCCTCAGCGATTTGGAGCAGGAAGGCCTTATTCAGCGCATCCATGGGCGCGGCACCTTTATCAATCCCAATATCTCCAAAATCAAGGCCACCATCACCCCTGGGCAGGATCTGCACCAGCTCATCCGGGAAAGCGGCTACGAATCCCGCAATGAACTCATCAGCTTGGAAACCGTCCCCGCCGACCTGCACCACGCCGAAGTGCTGGAGGTAGCGCCGGGCTCTCCCCTCATCAAGGTCGTCTGCTCCTACTATGCCAATGATATTTTGGCCATCATCAGCATCAATCACATTCCGGAGGGCCTGCTGAAAACCATGCCGAGCCGGGAGGAATGGGGCACCCACACCAGCTATGAGCTGCTGCGCACCCACGCCGGACTGCTGGTCACCAATGAGTGCATCACCATCCAGAGTAAAAGCCGGGCGGAAGCCCTGTCCATCACTCCCGCCGCTGGGGAATTTGACTGTGATTCCTTTTTGTGCATGACCGGTACTTCGCTGACAGCGGAAAATAAGCCGGTCCTAAGCGGCCAGGCCCTGTATAACACCAACTATGTCCACTTCCAGATGCTGCGGAATATCAAGGCATTCTAAGCATAACTGCCCTGCGTAAACAGGGCAGAAATTTGCAAGCCCAGTGAGGTAATACCATATTATCTCTTTTATGGCTTGCTGCCAATGGCCAGCACATCGCCCCACACCCCTGCTGGAGTCCGCACTTTCCCCCTTATTTCCCTCCCTTCTCAAAAAGCATACCCATAGCCATGCACTTCTCCCGTCCAAAAAAGAGAAGCCTCTTCTATTTACTTTTTATATCTTTTATAAGGTAATACCATAATATCATATCTCTAATGTAAAGGAGGAATCGACCATGCAGACACTGCTGTATGGCGCACACATCATCACACAGAACGAACAGGATGAGATCCACAAGGAAGGCTGGATCCTGCTGGAGGACGACCGGATCATCGGCATCGGCGCTGGCGCCCCGCCGGAGGTTCCGGAGGGCACCGTCAAGCGCTGCCTTCCCGGTCGGGTCATCATGCCCGGCATCGTCAATATCCACACCCATGTAGGCGGCACCCTGTTCAAGGGCCTCACCGAGGATATCAAAGGGGCCTTCTACGGGCTGGCTTTCCCCATGGAACGCTTTATCACCCGGGAATCCATGTACAGCATCAGTATGCTGGGGGCCATAGAGGCCGTCAAATTCGGCTCCACCTTCATCGATGACCTGTACCACTTCCCGGAATCCACCGCCCGCGCGGCGGAGGAGCTGGGTCTGCGCGGCATCATCGCACAAAAGATCTACGACCCAGACCTGCAAAACCTGCACGATAACGATTATTCTTCGGTGCCGGGGCAGGCCGCCCAAAAGCTGCAGGCCAATGTGGACCTGTACGAAACCTTCAATGGCCGCGGCAACGGCCGTATTGAGATCGGCTTTGCTCCCCACGCCACCGATACCGTCCCCATCGCCCTGGCCAAAGAGATCGCGGCAACCGCCGGGAAGTACCATGCGCCTGTCCACACCCATGTGGCACAGACTCCCCAGGAGATTGCCCACGACCGGGAAGCCTATGGCATGACTCCCGTGGAGTACCTCTTTGAGACCGGCCTGGCCCAGCAGAAGCTCATCGCGGCGCACTGCGTCTGCGTCACTGAAAATGATGTCCGGCTGCTGGCAGAAAATAAGGTCCATGTAGCGCATTGCCCGGAGGTCTTCTTCAAGGCGGGTTATTTCGCCCCAGTGGATCTGTGGCACAAATACGGTGTGACCTACGCTCTGGGTACCGATTGGGTCACCCTGAATCCCTGGACCAATATGCGCATTTACCTGGGCTGCTGGCGTACCCTGGGCGGGCTGGATGAACAGCAGGCCGGTGCCAAGCTGGCCTTCCGCAAGATCACCATGGATGCCGCCCGGCTGGTGGGCAAGGAAAAGGAGATCGGCTCGCTGGAAGTGGGCAAAAAGGCAGATCTCATCGTGATGGATGTGCGGGAACCGCATCTCCAGCCAATGTACGATCTGGATATCCGCTCCACCCTGGTGTGGAACGCGACCGGCAATGAGGTAGAAACCGTCATCATTGACGGCAAAACGATAGTGGACGGCAAGCGGGTGCTTACTGTGGATGAAACGGCCGCCACACAGGAAGCCACCGCGATCTGCCACAAGTACCTGGCGCGCCAGTTAGGCGCCCAAAACCAATTGTGAAGGATGACTAATAATGTTTGACGCAGTCTCCGGGCTGATGATCGGCTCCTATATCGTAGTTTATGTAATCTGTGTTGGCATCCTCATCTGGTATGCCAACCGTCATCTGGAGGATAAGTAAAGGAGGCTTCCCATGAATATCAATGTGGGTTGGTTTATCGCAGCATTCGCTGCCTATTTCATCATCAATATCGTGGTTTCCCTGCGTGTCAGCAAGGGCACTTCCGGCATCAGCGGCTTTGCGCTGGGTCAGGTAGGCCCCGTTGTCCTGGCATTTTCATTCTTTGCCACCCGCCTTAGTGCCAGCGTGTACCTGGGCGAGCCCGGCATCATGTGGACCTCCGGCTGGCCTTACAGCTGGATCGGCATTCTCAATGCGGCCTTCTGGACCGCCACCATCATCATCGTGGCCCGCCGCATGCGCACCTATTCCGGTGCCCTGGGCGCCCTCACCGTCCCGGATTTCCTGGGCCAGCGGTACGATAGCAACTTCCTGCGCATCTGGACCTGCATCGGCTGCACCATCTTCTACATTCTGCTCATCGTTTCCCAGTACAAGGGCGCCATCGCCCTGTTCTCCACCCTCTTCGGCATGGATAAAACCGTTATCATTGTGGCGTTCTCGCTGTTCGCCATCATTCTGGTCAATATCGGCGGCTTCAAATCCGTTGCCTGGACCGACTTTTTGCAGGGCATCCTCATGGTCATCATCGCGGTGGTCATCTTCATCGCGGCGTTCAAGGCCGTCGGCTGGAGCTTTGCCGATGTAAACACCCAGCTTTCCGCCATCGACCCCAACCTCGTCCAGCCCTTCAATGAGAGCGGTCTTTACAGCCTTTCCGGCGTCATCGCCATGCCGTTCTATCTGTTTGTTTCGCTGGTGGCCAATCCCTACTGCACCATCCGCCTGATGGCCATGACCGATGTGGGCCGCAAGAGCTTTAAGAAGTTCGGCCTCACCCTCATCTCTGTCGGTATGATCTGCATGCTGATGTATATGTCCGGCCTGTTTGGGCGGGTGCTGTACCCCAACCTGGCCGATGCCGACAGTGTCATCCCCACCATCGCCCAGAACCTGCTGCCCGAATGGGGCCTGGCCATTGTGGCCGTTGGCCTGTTCGCCTCCATGATGGCCTGCGTGGATTCCATGATCCACTGCATCAGCGCCATGCTCTCGGTCGATATCTATAAGCGCACCCTAAAGAAGGATGCCACCGATCAGCAGGTCGCCAAGGCGGCGCGCTATATCACCTTTGCGGTGGTTGCCATCGTGCTGGTCATCACCCTGTTCTACACCCCCAAGCTGCTAGCTATGCTGGGCATGATCGCTGGCGCGGGCTCCGGCCTTGTCACCCTGGCTCCCATGCTGGTAGGCCTCTACTGGGAGCGCACCACCAAGGCGGGCGCCATCACCGGCTCTCTCACCGGTGTGCTTTCCTTCGCGCTGTTCTACTTCGGCGGCTTCTTCAATGGCAACCTGTGGATCGTCGGCGTAGCGGCAGCTGTCTTGGCGGTCATTGTCACAGTCGCGGTCAGCCTTTTCACCAAGCCGGTGGACCCTGCTGTACTGAACCGCATGAAGGGCCTGAAAGCCGAAGGTTGACCTCCCCTGCGGCGGCCTGCGGCCGGGCCGCCCCCTGCTATGACATTCCCATTCTCTATTTCAATTTGGCTCCTCAAGGAAAGTATCCCTGCCCCGGCGGGGATATTTTTCTGCTCCACGCAAAAAGCTCCCCATACAGGGGAGCTTTTCTCTATCTTATCCAATATTATAGATCATCCAGCGTCATGCCAAAGGGCGGTAGGAACTGCATCATAAACTGCTCCGCCTCCGGCAGCTCCATCTCGTGGATCGCCTGCAGCAGGGTATCATAGGCCCGGTCAAATTCATGGTTGCCCGCCCGGCGCTCCTCGGTGCACTTGATCAGGGCTGAAAGCTTATCCGCCGCCTTAATATAGGGCCTGTACTCCTCGGTAGGGGTAAACCACGGGGTCATTTCCTCCGCCATGGGTACCGGCAGGCGGCTCAGCAGTGCCGTCTGCGCTTCCTTTTCCACCGCCTTGTACGCCGTTTTAATGCTCTCGTTCTTATATTTCACCGGTGTGGGCAGGTCGCCGGTCAGTATCTCGGTACAATCATGGTACAAGGCATACAGCACCGCCTTTTCCGGCTCCAGCTGGCCGCCCCGCTGCCGGTTCAGCAACACCAGCGCATGGGCGATATAGGCCGTCTCCAGCGTGTGCTCACACAGGTTCTCCGGCCGGGAGGACCGCATCAGGCACCAGCGGTCAATATATTTCATTCGCCCCAGCAAGGCATAGAAGGTATTCAGCATGGCTTTCTCTCCTCGGTTTCATTGGTTACAGGGTACAGGCTCCGGCCGCCCCCTCGGCCCGCTTCGCGGGCTTGCGCGGCTCCGCCGCGCGGGCGCACCGCCCTTCGGGGCGGCGCCCCGGGGGCGGCCGGAGCTCCCTTCATCTCTGCCACTATTCTACCACGCCAAAGGCCCCCCTGGCAAGCACCCTCTCATTTTGCAGGAGTCCCTGCAGGAATCCCTGCAAAATTTGCAAAAATGCAGGAAAAATTAAAAACAATTCATATTTGCTCAATTTTCATCTAATAAAAAGGCTATTTTCTTGCCAAAATGAATAAAAAACAAAAAATCTTGCAAAAAGGGGTTGCAATTCCATTTTGCGGTGCTATAATAATGACCATAGTCCACTGTGACCCATATTAAAATGAATATTGATAAGGAGATCCCACCATGAAAAAGTTATTCGCCCTCTTGATGGCCGCCATGATGCTGCTGTGCTGTGTTGCCTGCGGCGGCGGCAATGACACCCCCAATCCCCCCACCGATACCACCGCTTCCATCACCATTGGCACCGGTAGCACCTCCGGCACCTACTATGCCTATACCAATGCCGTCGGCATGATCTTGAAGGACGCCACCGGCTACACCTACAATGTCATTTCCACCGGCGGCTCCGTTGCCAATATCAATGGCATCGAAGACGGCGACTACAATATGGCCATCGTACAGAACGATACCATGATCAAAGCCTACAATAAACTGGATGACTTCAATTTCCCTGTTGCCATCACCTCCTTCTCGGTTCTGGGCGAGGTTTACTCCGAGGTCATGCAGGTCGTTGTCCGCAGCGACCTGAAGGACACCGTCAAGACCCTGGCCGATGTCAAGGGCCTGCGCGTTTCCATCGGTGATGCCGGCTCCGGCACCGAGGCCAACGCCAAAGCCCTGCTTGCCGCCTATGGCATTTCCACCGATGATATCACCGTACAGAACCTTTCCGTCAATAACAGCGCCGATGCCATGAAGGATGGCAAGCTGGATGTCTTCTTCTTCACCTCCGGTGCTCCCACCACCGCCATCACCGAGCTGCAGACCGCCATGGATATCTACCTGCTGGGCCTGGATGACGCCGTAATGGATGAGTTCATCGCCAATAACAAGGTAGGCGACTATGCCGTTTACGCCAAGATGGCCGTCACCCACGATCAGTACGCGTGCATCCCCGCCGATGCCCCCATCACCACTATCGGTGTTACCGCCACCTACATCGTTTCCAATTCCCTCTCCGAGGATCAGGTCTACAATATGACCAAGGCCCTGTGGGAGAGCAAGGATGAGATCGCTAAGGCTCACGCCGTCGGCTCCGGTATGGATATCAACAATGCCTTCGTCACCATCGGCAATGTTCCGCTGCACCCCGGCGCCGCCAAATACTACACCGAGATGGGTCTGAATGTAGGCTGAGCTGCAAACCATTAAGTTCCCCATACGCCTGCGGCGGGAGGAGTTCCACTAAGCCTCCCGCTGCGGCTTTCCTCATTTATTTGCCGGGTAACAAAAGCGAACCGGCCCTATTCCATGCTGTTCCTCTTTTGTGATTCGGTAAAAATCCATATCAGAAAGGATGCTGCCCCATGAGCCATTCCCTGCACCACACCGATGCTGCCGATACCGCCAAGCTCCTGCAGGAGCTGGACCGCGACAGCAAAAGCCGCAGCTTGACCGGCGGCTATAAGACCGCCATGACGGTGCTGTTTGTTCTCTATTCCCTCACTATGATCGTTATGGCGCTGGTCGTTTCCGGCGCCACCCAGTATACCCGCCTGCCCGTTTTTGTGGGCATGACCCTCTTTGTCGGCTACCTTAAATACCCCGCCAGCAAAAGGGATGCCCTGCGGGATAACTACTTCCCCTGGTACGATGTCATCCTGGCCTTCACCTCGCTGGGCGTGTTCTTCTACTATGCCATCGAGCAGAAAAGGATCATCCAGATGGCCAACCGCATCGGCACCACCCAGATCGTTTTGGGCATCATTGGCATCCTGCTGCTGGTGGAGCTGTGCCGCCGCTCCACCGGCATTCCGCTCATCGTGGTCGTGGGGCTGTTCACCGTCTACGGCGCCTGGTGGCTCACCAATAATAACCCCAAGACCGCCCTGCGCAATCTCATCTACAACCTGTTCTATAACCTCAATTGCGGCATCTTCTCCTCCCCCATCACCGTCTGCGCCTCCTTCATCGTGCTGTTCATCATCCTCGGCTCCTTCCTGGAGAAAACCGGCATCGGCACCTTCTTTGTCGATCTGGCCAATTCCATCGCGGGCGCCAGCGTGGGCGGTCCCGCCAAGGTCGCCGTTATCTCCAGCGCGCTGGAGGGAATGTATTCCGGCTCCTCCGTCGCCAATACCGTCGGCAGCGGCAGCATCACCATCCCCACCATGAAAAAGGTGGGCTATAAGCCGGAATTTGCCGCAGCGGTGGAGGCCGCCGCTTCCACCGGCGGTCAGATCATGCCGCCCATCATGGGCGCTGCCGCCTTCCTGATGGCGGAGTACATGAAGCTGCCCTACGCTCAGGTGG
>ERZ857757.824-NODE-824-length-28739-cov-10.588481_pt1 | contig 28739 bp, 32 predicted proteins | sample MGYA00519764_ERZ857757 | MGnify/ENA primary metagenome ERZ857757 (study PRJEB31778, sample SAMEA3449359) | human gut metagenome | biome: human gut; feature: human-associated habitat; material: faeces | place: United Kingdom | collected 2010/2012 ... | reverse complement strand
GTGCCCATGCAGGAAATCGCCTTTTCCGCGCAGAGTTCGCGATTGTACTTGTCGGCGTTGCCGATCTCGCTGCCGCAGGTCATGACGAACCATGACCGCTTTGCGCCGCGCAGTTCCGTTTTCCGAAGCCAGTCGCGCACGACGCGCGGAATGCGCCACGCATACGTCGGCGTGACGATAATCAGCCGCTCGCCGGTTTCGACGGGTGAAGTGTCAGAAGCCTTGATTCGGTCGTTTAGATTCACAAGTGCATCGTCCAGCGCGTCCGCAATGCGCTGGGCCACATATTTGCTGTTTCCAGTCCCAGAAAAGCATAAAATCATATCAAAATCCCCTCGCAATGGTCGTTCTCATGTTGAATGATCTGCGCCGTCCAGCCGGTAAATGTTTTGATGCGCGTCTGGAACTGCTCGTTCTGCCACTGGACTTTGATGGTCTGATAACGCTTCGTTTTCCGCGTGCCGGTCAGCGACAGGCAGCCCTCCTCCGCGTCATACGGCGCGGATTTTTTGACGATCACGGGGTTAAACATGACCATGTACTCACCAATGTTGTCGAACGCAATACGATGATCACGGCTACCCGAAAACAAAGGCCGTTTTTGGCAAGAGCAAGCGCGAATGCGCGGAAAAGCTGGCGGCGCTCAAAACGCAGCTCGGCGGCATTCCATCGGACAAGCTGCGGCCGGAGATGCGCTTTGCCGACTGGCTGGATTACTGGTATGAAACGCACTGCAAGCCGAACATCCGCACCTCGACGCAGTCCGGCTATGAAGACCGCATTCGCCTGCACATCAAGCCGGAGCTGGGCGAGATTCCGCTGAACAGGCTGACGCAGAACGACCTCCAGCAGTTTTATGCGCGGCTGAAAAAGAGCGGCCGCAAGACGCGCACGGAGTATTATGGCGAGGGACTGTCTGACCGTATGGTGCGGATGTGTCACGCGACCTGCCGCTCGGCGCTCCAAAGGGCTGTGCAGGATGGGCTCATCCGCACCAATCCCGCCGAGGGCTGCAAGCTGCCGCCCAAAAAGGCGCGCGAGATGCAGGTGCTGGCGCGGGACGAATTGCAGCGGTTTCTCATTCAGGCGCAAGCCGAGGGTTACTATGAACTGTTCCTGCTGGATTTGGCGACAGGCCTGCGGCGCGGGGAACTGCTGGCGCTGCAATGGAATGGCCTCGATTTTGAAACGGGTGTCCTCACGATCAGCAAACAGGTCAGCTTGGTTCGCGGCAAGATCGTGATGAGCGTACCGAAGACGAAAAGCTCCATCCGCAAGCTGGTGCTGCCGCCCGCCGTCGTGCAGGTGCTGAAAGAATATCGTGAAAGCAATCACTCCCGCTGGATGTTCCCGTCGCCGGTGCTGGAGGATCTGCCGCTCAACCCCGGTTCGGTCTACGACCGATTGCAGCTGATCTTGGAGCACGCAAACTGCAAACAGGTGCGTTTTCACGATCTCAGACACACGTTCGCAACATTGGCGCTGCAAAATGGGATGGACGTGAAAACGCTCTCCGCCATGCTGGGGCATGTGTCGGCGGCCACGACGCTGGATATTTACACGCACTCGACCTCTGATATGCAGCACGCCGCCGCGCGGAAGATCGACTGCGGAATCGGCAAGTCAGAACTCCCGGACGAGCCAGCGCCGCAGGCAAATGCGCCCGCCATCGTTGACTTTCAGCCTTACATGGGCAAGGTCCGCAAGCCCGGAACGGGCTGCATCAGCCAGATCAACGACCACCTGTTTGAAGGCCGCTACTCCCCGACATGGATCGACGGCAAAAAGCACGCGCGGAATGTGTATGCGCATACGCGCGAGGAATGTGAGGAGAAGCTGAAGGTGCTGATCGCAGAGATGAAAGCGGAGTTGGCGGAGTTGAAGCGGCAGAAGGCTGACAGGCATTGATCGAATGAACGGAGCACAGCCGTCCGGAATGCCCCGGACGGCTGCATTGTGTTTTGGGCGCGGTTTTGCTATAATGAAATAAATTGGGATTTGTTGCTCCATACGCCCTTGACAATAGTCCTTACAATATACTATAATAATATTTACAAATACTATTTGTAAGTGGGGGACTTATGGAAAACAATCATTTTAACGTTGCGTGGGCGAAAAGCACTGCTCTATATACAAAAGCAGCTTCGGTACTTGGCGTCGGATACCCGGAAATGATGGTGCTGTATGCGCTGGAATCCATGGGAGAACTGACGCAAAAGCAGATCGCAGAGAATTTCGGTATGCAAAAACAGACGGTTCATACGGTCGTGAGCGCACTTCAAAAGAAGGGCTATTTACTGTTGGAGGCCAGCGAGGGCGATAAACGTGAGAAGCGGATCGTCTTGACTGAAAGCGGACAGGTATACGCCCACAGAATGATTGCGCCTTTACGAAAAGCCGAGGAGAAGGTTTATAGAACAATCGGGAACGAACGGCTCCAAGCCATGTGTGAAATTCTTGACCTTTTCAATCTTCTCTTTGAAAGAGAGCTGAGCGGAGGTCTGGGCAGTGAATAACAAGCGGACTTTCTTTCAGTATGTGATTCCGTCCGTGTTATCCTTTGCGCTTTCCGGGGTGTATGCCATCGTTGACGGTTTCTTTGTAGGCAACTCAATCGGGGATGCCGGACTTTCCACAATCAACATTGCATATCCCATCACGGCGGTCCTGCAATCCGTAGGGACAGGAATCGGAATGGGTGGTTCAGTCAAATACTCCATTCTGAAAGCAGCAGGAAATGAGAAAAAAGCACGGGAGTTCGTTGCCGGTGCAACATGGCTGATGCTTCTTTTCAGCGCTGTCCTGACTGTCACCGTTTTCTTCACTTCAGAGAAAATCCTTTCTGCCCTTGGTGCATCGGGCGAGTTGCTTACTCTGGGAAATGAGTATATCAAGGTAATTGCCCTTGGAGCGATTTTACAGGTGTTCGGCACCGGACTGGTTCCGTTTATGCGTAATTACGGCGGTTCTTTGTGGGCAATGATCGCTATGATCTGCGGCTTTGCTACCAATATTGCTCTTGACTATACTTTTGTGTGGGTTCTTGGACGGGGCATGTACGGTGCGGCATTGGCGACCATTATTGGGCAGGGAGTTACCATGGCGGTTGCACTCGTGTATTGCGCCATCAAAAAGAACCTCACTCTGAAAATCGCACCTGTTGATACCCCGAAAACGGCATTTCAGATATTAAAAATCGGACTTGCTCCATTTGGCTTGACCCTTGCCCCAAATATCTCTCTTGTGATCATCAACCGATTTTCGGTTTCTTATGGCGGACAGGAGGCTATCGCCACCTATGCCTGTATCTCCTATATCATCTGCATTGTTTATCTTCTTTTGCAGGGTGTCGGTGATGGTAGCCAGCCGCTCATGAGTCAGTTCTACGGAGCAGGCGAAGAAAAATTGCTCAAACAAACCAAAACGCTGGCGTATGAATTTTCCATGGTTTTGGCGGTAATCAGTGCGATTCTGATTTACCTGCTCCGTGGAAAGATTGGACTACTGTTCGGTTCATCTGCCGAGGTAAACGCAGGGGTCATAAAGGTCATGCCGATCTTCCTTGTGTCGGTTCCGTTTGACGCCATCACACGAGTTTCCACGGCGGCTTTCTACGCAACCGAAAAAAATGTGCTGTCCTATGTTCTGACATTTATCGAACCCATCATCATGCTGGTGTTGATACTGATGCTGCCGCCGGTGTTTGGCGGTCAAATCATGATTTGGTGGAGCACCGTATTTGCAAAGGTCATTACCGCATCAGTAAGCATTGTGCTGTCCGTTAGATATAGCACACAAAGAAATCGATAACTTCCAGTTTGCCGAATCCGCAGCGCAAATCCTGCGCCGCAATAATCAAAGAATAACTTTTTAAAAAAATCGAACAATTTACATAGGAAACCCGCTGAAATCTTATGATTTCAGCGGGTTTTCTGGTCCGAGTGACTGGTTTCGAACCAGCGGCCTCGTGGTCCCAAACAGGAACCGAAAACTTTTTTTGGACGTTTCCGATGATTTTTCATCATTTCTGCTCGTATTCCGTTACTATCGTGACATCTTTGGAGCCCCCATTTCCGCCTGTTCCGCGCGCGTCTGTAGTAATCCATGTGGTCAAAAACGCTTCCCGCTCAAAAGAACGGGAAGCGTTTCTGCATTTATCATCTGTCCTTATCCGAAGAAATACTGGTTCATATCTGAGACACTGCCATCCTTATCGCAGAACCACTCGTAATCAGAGCGGCATCCACGGCAGTGAGCGATCACATCGAACCCACCAGGTGAATGCCAGCTGTCGGCAATACTCATGACTTCCAATGGTTTTCCGCAGGTCGGGCAAGGTCTGATTTTCCTTGCCTGACGAGTGGCGCGATCTCGCTGCTCTGTTTCAAGTGCGTCTAAAAGGTTTTGCCAAAGATCTGAATTCGCCTCGTGCTCTGCGTAGTCTTCAAGGTATCGCTGAATGTCATCGGCAGCCAGCGTGAGAAACTTATTATCCAGAAGCTGAATATGGCGTTTGAGGTAATCAGCGACCACCGATGGCATATAGGTTTTCCGGCCCATCGCATATCGCATTGCCGACAGCAGGATCAGCCGAAAGTCAGAATCGGAAATTGGGGCAAGTATATCCTGTGGAAAAAGCAAAAACTCCTTGCCATTATCCATGAATACGCGCAGCGGCCGCTGTTCCTCTGCCACAAGATTCAAAAGACTGTTTGCCTGATCTTTCAGGTCATCAACGCTGATTGACGCATAGCCCTGAAAGGGACTGCTTTCATAGTTCATCCTCTAACCTCCGTTCAATTCGTCCTCGCTATAAGGTGTAGGCATTGTAGCTCTGATTGTCCGAAGGTGCAAGTGTTTTGTTCGCAGAGGCTAAGAGACCCAATGATATTCCGCTGAGAACCGCAGATCAAATTCTGCATCGCAATAAGCAAAGAATACGCACTGTACGCAGTATGCGGCAATCGCTCCGGATAGACGGTTAGAATTCTACACACGCTTTGTTTCCTTGCTTTTCGCACCCCAATATGCTATCATACAAAATAACGATAATTAACGCCGTCAAGTGTTGAAATAAGCCTTGGCAGTATAGCTGTGATGAATCGAATGCTCTGCCAAGCGGCAGAGCATTTTGCATATCAGTACACAGAGAGTCGTGTTAGAGAGGAAATGGGTATGGCAAGAATTATTCGGAACGCAATCAGGTGCAAGAAATGTGGAGACATTATCGAGAGCCAAACCGTCCACGATTTCAAATTTTGCAGCTGCGGAGCATGTGCCGTAGATGGCGGGCACGATTATCTTCGCAGATGCGGCAATCTTGAAGATTGGGAGGAACTGTCCAAAGCTGAAAGAGTGGAGGACAACAGTGTATTGAGCTAATTTTCAATTATTAGATTGGTGGTGAAACGATGCCCCTTATCATTGTTCGCAACGACATTACGAAAATGAAGGTTGACGCTATCGTCAATGCGGCAAATGAAACGCTTCTGGGCGGTGGCGGCGTGGATGGCTGCATCCACCGTGCGGCGGGACCGGAGCTGCTCCAAGAGTGCCGGACTTTGGGCGGCTGCCGGACCGGCGAGGCCAAGATCACCGGCGCGTACCGCCTGCCGTGCCGCTACATCATCCACACCGTGGGCCCCGTGTGGAACGGCGGTAAGTACGGCGAGCGGGAACAACTCGCCTCCTGCTATCGCACCAGCCTTGCGCTGGCGAAGGAGCACGGCTGTGAGACGGTGGCATTTCCGCTGATCTCCTCCGGCGTTTTTGGCTATCCCAAGGATCAGGCGCTGCGCGTGGCGGTGGACACCATCGGCGAATTTTTGGCTGAAAACGACATGACGGTGTACATCGTCATTTTCGACCGCGCGGCGTACCAGATCGGCAACAAGCTGTTCGCGGATATCACCGCCTACATCGACGACCACTATGTGGATGCCCACACCGATTCCCGCCGGGAGCGGATGCGCCGGATGGGCGTCGTCGAAAGTCGGATACTGACCGCCTGCGAGGACGCGCCCATGGCGGCCTCCGGGCTGGACGAGGCGCTTGCGCATCTGGATGCCGGATTTTCGGAGACGCTGTTGAAGCTCATCGACCGCAGCGGCAAAAAGGATGGCGAGGTTTACAAAAAGGCCAACGTAGACCGCAAGCTGTTCTCGAAAATCCGCAACAACCCGGACTACAAGCCCTCCAAGCCCACGGCGGTGGCCTTCGCCATCGCGCTGGAGCTGAGCCTGCCGGAGACCCGCGACCTCATCGCCCGGGCGGGCTATGCCCTCAGCCCCAGCAGCAAGTTTGATGTCATCATCGAGTACTTCATCATGCAGCGGGACTATGACATTTTCAAGATCAACGAGGCGCTGTTCGCGTTCGACCAGAGTTTGCTGGGGGCGTGAGGAAAAGAAATGAAAATTATACTCAGTCGAAAAGGATTTGATTCCGCAAACGGCGGCATTGTCAGCCCTATCTTTGAAGATGGCACGATGATTTCCTTTCCCATTCCCAGTGGGGATACCGATACCTATGATTCGCTCTACTACAATGGGATTCCATACTCCAAGATTTTACATGATTTGAGGTATAGGGGTGGGAACCACTGCCATGTCGACCCGGATTTGGATTTGAGTCGGCGTGCAAAGGAAATTGATGGCTGGTTTCCGGCGTTCGGTCAGCGGGATGCCGCGGCTTCTTACCTAAAGAATCTGGGCGTTGCGCCGGGAGATATTTTCCTGTTTTTTGGAAATTTCCACTTTGTTGAGTGCAAAAACGGGGAATACAAGTATTCGCGGGGTTGTGGTGATTTTTACCGCGAAAAAGATATTCAGGTGATTTGGGGCTACCTACAGGTGGGGGAAATCTTTTCCGCACCCGAAAAACAAAAAGAAGCGTGGTGGCACCCCCATTCAACCGATGAGCGGACAAGCGGCACAGCGAATGTTATATTCAAAGCATCTGAGAGGCTTTCTCTGGATATCACCAAGCCCGGAGCGGGTTTGCTGCCTTTTGACAAGAAGCGCGTACTGACGCTGGAGGGCGCAACAAAAGCGACTTGGGCGATGAATGAAGCGTACGATACGCAGCACATATACGGAAAGAGAAAGAACGGCGCAAAGGATCCAATAAAGGGATTATACTACGCGGGCATTTGGCAGGAGCTTGGGCTGATGGAATCGGATGCCTGCACGGAGTGGGCAAAAAATATACTTTTATAACGAAGGAGCGTAACACCATGACTTTTATCTGCTACCCCAAATGCACTACCTGCCAGAAGGCGCAGAAGTGGCTGGACGAGAACGGCATTTCCTATACATTCCGAGACATCAAAATGGAAAATCCTACTTACAACGAGCTAACCGCATGGCATGAGCGTAGCGGTCTGCCGCTGAAAAAGTTTTTTAACACCAGCGGTCTGCTATACAAATCTATGGGGCTAAAGGACAAGTTGCCCCAAATGAGCGAGGACGAGATGCTGAAGCGCCTTGCAGCAGACGGGATGCTGGTCAAGCGCCCGTTACTGGTGGGCGATGATTTCGTGCTGGTCGGCTTCAAAGAAACCGAGTGGGCGGAACGTCTGAAAACTTCATAAATGTCGCCCCGCAGGCGACCAAACCCTCCTTCGGATGCGCTACAATGTGAGCGTAATCAAACGAAGGAGGGCTTTTTTATGACGGAATTGGTTTTTATTTTGGATCGCAGCGGCTCTATGTCGGGACTGGAGGCAGACACCATCGGCGGCTTCAACTCCATGCTCGCACAGCAGAAGAAGGAGGCAGGCGAGGCGCTGGTCTCCACGGTGCTTTTCGCCAACGACAGCACGGTCATCCATGACCGTCTGCCGCTGGGCGAAGTGCCGCCCCTGACAGAGAAGGAGTACTTCACCTGCGGCTGCACGGCGCTGCTGGACGCCGTAGGCGGGGCCATCCACCACATTGGGAACATCCACAAGTACGCCCGCCGGGAGGATGTGCCGGAGAAGACGATGTTCATCATCACCACCGACGGCTACGAAAACGCCAGCCGCCGCTACGATTACGAGCGAGTGCGCCGTATGATTGAACGGCAGAAGGAGAAGTACGGCTGGGAATTTCTGTTCCTCGGCGCAAATATCGACGCGGCCAAGGAGGCGGCACGCTTCGGCATCGGTGCGGACTGCTCGGTGAACTACAAGTGCGACGAGGCGGGCACAGCGCTCAATTACGAGGTCATCAGCGAGGCGGTGTGCAGCGTCCGCGCCGCCCGGCCGCTCAGCGCCGACTGGAAGCGCCGCATCGACGAGGACGTGCAGAAAAGAGGGAGGTAAGCGTATGTACGGAGCGATTCTGGGCGACATCGTGGGCAGCCCCTACGAGTTCGACTGCAACAACTATAAGGCGAAGGATTTCCCCCTGTTCAGCCGCCGTTCCGACTTCACCGACGACACGGTGATGACGCTGGCGGTGGCGAAGGCGCTGCTCAGCAGCCGTGGGCAAGACGATACCGCCATCAAAGCGGCGCTGGTGCGAGAGATGCAGCGACTGGGCCGCATCTATCCCGACAGGGGTTACGGTGCGCGGTTTAGCCGTTGGTTGTATGCGGATGCTCCACAGCCCTACCACAGCTATGGCAATGGAAGCGCTATGCGAGTTTCTCCTGCCGCATGGCTGGCGAAGGACATGGCAGAATCGCTGCATCTGGCGCGGCTCACCGCCGAGGTAACCCACGACCATCCGGAGGGCATCAAGGGCGCACAGACTGTCGCTGCGGCGATTTTCCTCGCCCGCACCGGTCACGACAAAGCGGAAATCAAAGCGTATGTGGAGCGCGAATTCGGCTACGACCTCAGCCGAACCTGCGACGAAATTCGTCCCACCTACCATCATGTAGAGAGCTGCCAGGAAACCGTGCCGCAGGCTATGATTGCATTTCTGGAAAGCACAAATTTTGAAGACGCGCTGCGCACGGTGGTATCCCTTGGCGGTGACAGCGACACCCTCGCCGCCATCACCGGCAGCATCGCCGAGGCTTTCTACGGCGTGCCGGAGGAACTGCGGCAGGAGTGCCGCAAACGGCTGACGCCGGAACTGGTGGAAATTTTGCGTGAGTGGGAAAGCGCGCTTTACAACGAAAAAGTATGTGGTAGAATTTGAAATAGAGAACAGAATAAGGAGGGGCTTCCATGGCGATTCTGAATTTCTCCGATGTGCTTAAAAATGTAGGGCTTGACCCGAAGCGGGTAAAGCTGATCCGGCATTCGCTGGGTGACAAGGCATTCAAGAAATGCTATGACAAGAACATGGTGGAGGAGTACACCCGCGTACAGAGTGAAACCTTCAGCAACGGGTATGATTATTGGTGTGTATTTATCAGCGACAAGAGTACGACGGCAAAGTTTTTCGCCTGCTACAAGGTAAGCGGCGGCGTTATTGACACGCAGGACACGAAGCCAAAGGATTTCCCACTGGAGGATTGGTTCCAAGGGCAGCGGATGTTTTACAATCTGGAGCGCATTGATCTGCTGAAGGAATACGAAGGCAGACTCTTAATCGAATGGGGTAAAAGCGCGCTTGCCTGGGCGCAGAAAGGCACAAACGAAAAGCCTATTGTGGCCATTCGGGACAAGAAGATCTTTTCCGGCTACGAAAACGCGATCCTTACCTATGAAGAGCTTCGGGAGATCGTGCAGGATCCCACGGCATACGAATCGTGGCACACGGCTCTTTCCACCGTCAACGCGGTCTACCTCATTGTTGACCGGGAAAACGGACGGAAGTATGTTGGCTCCGCTTACGGCAAGGGCGGCTTATTGGGGCGCTGGACGCACTATGTGAAGTCACTGCACGGCGACAACAAGCTGATGAAGGAGCTGCTCTGCGACTACCCGGATAGGTATACGCACTTCCAGTTCTCGATTTTGCAGCTCCTGCCAAAGGCCGTGACGCCCGATGAAGTGATCCAAACGGAGACCCTTTGGAAGAAAAAGCTGCTGACCTATGAGCCTCTCGGTATGAATGCGAACTGACTGTTCGAATTCTCCTGCCATACATCTGTCTTTGACCCACTTTTGACCCAGAACGGAACCGGAGCGGGCAGGGCTGGACGGAAACAATGGAAAACTCACCGAACGAACGGTGGTAAAAAGCACAAATTGGAGCCGAAATGACACCAATTTGTGCGTGAGACAACCTACGGGCCAGAAGGCCGGGGGTTCGAATCCCTCACGGCGTACCAAAAGTCCTCGAAATCGTCTGATTTCGAGGACTTTTGCTTTTCGTAAGTTGCTATTTTCGGACGCCGCTTTTTTCTGACCCAAACGCTGACCCCAACGGGAGCTAAACTGTACCCAAGAAAATGGACACGAGATTTTGACCCATGGCCCCGTTCGGCGGACACGCATTTGACCCATAGGGGCAGAAGCGCCGCACCTGTGTTATGATAGAACTACCGAACGGAGGTGCTGTATGGGCACGAAGAAGAAATTCACACCAGAGGAACTGAAGCATCTGCAGGCAAACCCCTACACGCTGCGGGTGACGGCAGACAGCATATCCTACACCCTCGCTTTCAAGGAGGCGTTCTGGGCGCTCAGTCTCCAGGGCTACACCGGCACAGCCGCCTTCCGCAAGCTGGGCTATAACACGGAAGTTCTGGGTTTCGAGCGGATCCACAATACTACAAAGCGCATCCGGCGGGAGGCCAGATCGCCAGAGGGCTTTCATGAGGGCGCCCGGGGCGGTGTGCGTATACCAGGCGGCGGGAGCAACCAGACAGAGGGGGCATCCGCCTCGTCTGACGAAGCCGCCAGACGCATGAAACGGGAGATTTTGTGTCTCCAGCAGCAGATGGCGTTCTTAAAAAAAGTCATGCGGCTGCACGGCAAGCCGGGAGAATAGCCATGGACAGCGCCGGAGAGAGATTTGAGGCCATTCGCGCCGCGTTGGCGGATCGGAACAACATCCTCACCGTGAAAGACCTGTGCGAATTGGCAGGTGTCTCCCGCTCCGGCTACTACAACTGGGTGCGTTCTGAAAAAAACAGAGAGCTTCGGGAGGCGAAGGACCGGGCGGCATTCGAACAGATCCTGGAGGCATACCGGTTCCGGGGCTACGCAAAGGGCGTTCGCGGCATTCATATGCGGCTTTTGCACATGGGTATCCGAATGAACGTGAAGAAGATCCGCCGCCTGATGCGGAAATACAAGCTCACCTGCCCCATCCGAAAGCCGAATCCCTACCGCAGATTGCAGCGATCCATCCGAATGGGCAGCGCCGCGGAGAATTTGGTCAACCGGGAATTCGAGTCTCATGGGCCGAGAGCCATCCTCCTGACGGACATCACATACATCCCGCTCTGCGGCAGATTCTGCTACCTCTCCACGATCCTGGACGCCTGCACAAAGCAGGTCCTGGCCTATGCGATGAGCGAATCGCTGGAAGTGGATTTTGTTTTGGAAACGGTCCAGCTGCTGGTAAAGCACCATGGGATCTCGCTGAGCAAGGAGACCGTGATCCACAGCGACCAGGGGACCCACTACACCAGTCTGAAGTTCATCCAGCTGGTGGAGAACAGCGCACTGCGGCGGTCCATGTCCCGCAGAGGGAACTGCTGGGACAACGCGCCCCAAGAGAGCTTCTTCGGGCACATGAAGGACGAGCTGGCCAGTGAGATCCCGGGGTGGACGTCTTTTGAGGCCGCCAAAGCCTCCATTGACCGCTGGATGGATTACTACAACAACGACCGCTGCCAGTGGGATCTGGCGAAGCTATCCCCTAACGAATATTACCACTACATCACCACAGGTGAGTACCCCGCCGGTATGCAGCCGCTATGGGTCAAATGAAAATGTCCTTGACTTGGGGAGCACTTTAGAAATGCGTAGAAAGATTTAAAGAGCACCGGAGAGGAGGTTTTGCCCCCTCTCCGGTATTTCGCATCCTTTTTCTGCTTACATCACTTGCGCCATGAAGCTGCCCATCGTTTGTGCGGCTTCGTCCTGCTTCTGCCTCGTAGCGTGGGTGTAGGTGCGGAGGGTGAATCCGGCATCATAGTGGCCGAGCATACTGCTGACGGTTTTGACGTCCACACCATTTTGCAGTGCCAGCGTTGCGAAGGTATGTCGGAGATCATGAAAGCGGATATGCTCCAGTCCCGCATCTTTTAGTATCTTCTTATGCAGGTTTACGATGGAATCGGGATAGTACATCTCGCCCGTGATAGGTGAGGGGAACATATACGGATTGTCGGGATGCTTATCGTGCTCAGCTATTAGTAGGTCGATGGCCTCCTGCGGGATAGATACTTTTCTGACTGATGTTTCCGTCTTAGGACGGGACAAGGTCAGTTCGCCGTTCGGATTCTTGACATACTGCTTGCTGACGGATATGGTGCGGTTCTGAATGTCGAGGTCAGACCAGAGAAGCGCGGTTAACTCGCCCTTGCGCAATCCGCTGACCAGCTCCAGATAAAACATGGGAAGGAGTCCGCGGGCATTTGCTGCATTGAGGTATTCTTTGATATGTTCCGGTTGGAGGATCTGCATCTCGAACTTCTGAATTTTGGGAGCGATGCAATCCTCGGTCGGATTGTGCGGAATCAAGCGCTCCTTGATCGCCCGCTCGAAAGCGTTGTGCAGCATCAGATGTAGGCTGCGGACGGTCGTGCTGCTGAGCCCCGGATTGCCATGACCGCTCTTGCGGTCGATACGACCGTTTTCCATCAGCTCCTTGTAGAGCTTTTGCAGATCATGGGCAGTCAGCTTGGTGAGCTTGATATTGCCGATGCGGGGAATCGTGTACTGCTCGATCATCAGTTGGTAGCGGTCTGCCGTGGCAACTCTTATGTTTGGCTTGGCGTAAATGTCGTACCAGCTTCGCAGCCATGTGGCGACGGTATACTCATCGGCACGGCTGACGTCAATACCCTTGACCGATTCCAAAGCGGCACTCAGTTTTGCCTTGCATTCTGCCTGCGTCTTTCCCAGCACATTTTTGAAGATCCGCTTTCCTGTTTCAGGGTGGTAGCCTGCTGTGTAGCGTCCCTCCCAACGCCCGTCTGCGCGTTTGCGAATGTTGCCTTCGCCGTTGGCGCGTTTCTTAGCCATGTGTGTTCACCTCGCTTATAGGTTCTTCGTCTTCTTTTTCGAAGGAGTAGAGACCATCTGCCTCCAGCTCCGTTGCGATGCCCCATGCAAGCTTGAAGCCTGCGGTGAAGCTCATCAGCGTGGAGTCCACCAGCAAGGTGTTCTGTGCGTCGAGCAGATGGAGCAGTCTGCGCCGACTCTCTGTTCCCAAATCCTGACGCAGTTCTTCCCGCACACATCTGATCCGCTCATCCAGTTCATTATGCTCCTGCCGGTCAAAGTGCTTTTGCAGGGACTTCATGTAATCGTTCATCGTGCTACCTCCTTTGGTAGCCACAACACATACCACAACTCCGCGAAGAAAGCTATTACTTTTTCGGACATCTTCCTTGGTTACAGCGGTGCGTTTTTGGAGAGGTCCTATTGTTTCAGCAGCGCAAAATATGTGCGCTCTGCACGAGAGAGTATAGAAAGGACGCCGCGGTGAGCGGCGTCCCTGGAAAACGGCTTACTGTTATTCTTTCACGGCAAGCTGTGCCACAACATCAAGAAACACATTGGCGCCGGCGGCAAGGTCAGCGTCGCGTGTCAGCTCCAGCGGATTGTGGCTGACGCCGCGGACGCTTGGAACGAAGATCATCGCCGTGGGACAGATGCGAGCAAGCATCTGCGCATCCTGCCCTGCGCCGGAGGTCATGCGGCGGCAGGAAAGCCCCCGCGCGGCGGCGGAGCCTTCGATGAGCCGCACGATCCCCTCGTCGAAGAGTACCGGATCAAAACGGCTGAGCCGCTCGGCTGTGATCTTGACGCGGTCGGTCCTTTCCAGCTCCGCAAGATAGTCGGCAAGCGCCTGCTCCTCGGCGCAGAGCTGTTGCGCGTCGGGGTTGCGGACGTCCACGGTGAACACAGCCCTGGACGGAATGACGTTGATGGCGTTTGGCGCGAACGTGATGCAGCCGGTGGTGGCGACGGTGCGGCTGTCCGGCAGCTCACAGCGGCGGCGCAGGAAGGTGATGACCTTCGCGGCGGCGAGGCCCGCGTCCACGCGGTAGGCGGTCGGCGTGGTGCCGGCATGGTTCTGCTCTCCTTCGATGGTGACGCGCTGCCAGGAAATGCCTTGCAGGTTTTCGACCGCGCCGATGGAAATGCCCTCGGCGTCAAGAATAGGTCCCTGCTCAATGTGCAGCTCCACGAAGGCGCAGGGCTTGAGAAAGCCCGGCTCGACCGTACCCGCGTACCCGATGCGTCGGAGCTCCTCGCCGAGCACCGTACCGTCCGTGCCGACAGAGGCAAGCGCCTTTTCGAGCGGGTAGCCACCCGCGTAGACGAGAGAACCCATCATGTCGGGCGCGTAGCGCACACCCTCTTCGTTGGTGAACGCGCCGATGGCGATGGGACGCGCGGGCACAAAGCCCGACGCCTTGAGCGTTTCAACGACCTCGAGCGCCGCAAGAACGCCGTAGCAGCCGTCAAATTGTCCGGCATTGATGACGGTATCAATGTGTGAGCCGAGCATGAGCGGCGCGGCGTCGGCGCAGCCCTCTGGCACCCAAATACCAAAGAGATTTCCGATGTAGTCGGTCACGACCGTGAGACCGGCCTCGCTCATCCAGCGGGACACGAGATCGCGCCCCGCCTTATCCTCATCGGAGGCGGCAAGGCGGGTACGGCGGCCGTCGGCGTCAAGACCGACCGCGCCAAGCGTGTGGATACGCTTCAAAAGATGTTCTTCGTTGATGATCAGCATAGTCTGCTCCCTTCTGCTTCAAACTATCGGTTTTGCTCTGTGATGGTACCAGTATACGGGATCGAAAAAGCGGATTCTATCAGATATCAAACAAAAACTGTCACTTTTTGCTTTTCCGCTGCGAGGGGATGTGGTAGGATAGAGAAAAAGGGGGCGAGAGAATGGCTGTACCGTTTCCGAAATGCGAGGGCATACAGGGCGAATTCTATCTGACGGTGGACGATAAGCTGCACGAGCATGTCGCGCCGCTTTCGGACGACCTTCCGCTCTCGGTGTATACCCAGAGCTACCGCCATGCCGCAAGAGAGCATATCCCGCTCCATTGGCACAGCGACGTGCAGCTCACATGGGTCTATGAGGGCGCGCTTGACTACACCGTTGAGGGCGGGAGCCTGGCGCTGACACCAGACGACCTCCTGCTTGTCAACGCGGGGCACCTGCACGGCTCCCGAACGGTGCAGGGCGACACGCGAACGCTGTGTATCAATTTCGCGTCGGAGCAGCTTTTCCCGCCCGCGCTGCTTCGGCGCTATATCTGTCCGCTGCTGGAGGATGCAGCCTTTTCCCACGCCGTTCTGCCGCTGCGCGCAGAGTGGTCGGAGATCCTGCGCGGCTGCTGTGCGTGGGAGGGCGAGCCGGACTGCTTCGCTGTATATGAACTGCTCGTGCAGGTGCTGCGCGAGCTGACACGCAGCTTCCGCGGCGGGACGGAGAAAGACGGCGAGGACGTGCGGCTTTTTCAAACCGCGCTCCGCTACCTGCACGAGCATTACAGCGAGCCGCTGTCTGCCGGACAGCTTGCTTCCGCTGCGGCGGTCAACCGCACCATGCTTAGTGTATTGTTCAAAAAGTACACCGGCATGACGCCGACGCGGTACCGGAATGAATACCGGCTCTACATGGCCAAGAGCATGATCGTCGGCACGGACCGGCCGATCACCGAGATCTGCGCAGAAACGGGCTACAATCAGCTCAGCCACTTTATCGAGCAGTTTCGCCTGCGCTATGGCGCCTCACCGCTTCAATACCGCAAGCGGTATGGTGCGGGGTGACAGGGACGTCTGCTGACTATACCACCATGCAGGAGGGGCTCATCAGTATTCCGTGTAAATTTGAGGGAAAGCCCGGCAACTATCTGGCGAAGATATGGCAGGACCGCGACTGGGGGGGTAGAGAGGGGCCCGACGCTTGGCTACAATACCGAACTGACGGAGGTGCATATCAATCGCTTCCCCGGACGCCTGCGCAAGCTGTACGCACCCCACGTCGGCAGCAAGATCAAGGGCGTGGTACGCCAGAACGGAGACGATCCGATTTCCGGCTGGATCGAATTGACGGAGAAAGTTGTTTATCCTCAGGACGAATATATGGTTTGCTATGGCCGATTGGGATTATGAGATCGTAGATGCCTATTACTTTGAGATTGGCTTTTCCACCTCTGGCTGGAGAGTGCTGAAGGATTTGAAGAAAAAATAATCTCAGTGATTTCGATATTCTAAGAGAATCGGAACTTTTTCAGCAAATACGGAGAGCGGGTGACATCGCTCTCTGTATTTGTATAATGGGATAAGAACAAGGAGGGGAGAAATCGAAAATGAAGAACAACGGTGCTATATGATATGGAGAGACAGAAATGAAGCGGATCAAGGACATAGCGTGTATATCCAGACCTTCGGCAAACATTCGCATTAAGCTGGCAATCATGCTGCTTGAAAGATATTGTTTCCTGAACATCCAAAGGTATATCATAGCAACATCCACTTTTTGAATTGCCACTTTTGATGATTTTATTGGCGAAAGCAGGAACGCACATCCACCTTTTTATCCACTCCCCGCTCTCCCGCGGCGCAAAAAAGAGGGAAGCCGATCTCTCAGCTTCCCCTTAAAAATCTCTTGATTTTTCAGTGCCTTCGGCTTACTTGAAGTAGCGCTCCAGCAGGCCCTTGAGCGCCTTGCCGTGACGAGCCTCGTCTGGTGATAGGATTCTTCTACCGTATCAATCAGACTATATAAGGCTCTCAGCGTAATCGAAAAGTTTTTTGCCCACGCTTTGCCCACAAAAAACACGCTCTGCAAATTCAATACCGAGTCAGGTTTCACAAGCGAAATACTTACTTATTCTGACCTGCCGCTGATTTGGCTTTTGCGCGGTGCCGCGTAGCTTTCTTCGTAACCGTGTCGTACTCAATCAGTCCGGCATCCATCTCGCGGATGAAGTCCTCTACAGCGATGGTCGCCACTTTGGTACTGCCCAGCTTGACCGCCCGCAGCAGTTTGGCACCGATAAGGTCATACACCGTATTCTTGTTAACCTTCAAAATCTTTGCCACTTGCTGAACCGTCAGAAACTCACAGTTGGTTAGACGGACTTCCTCTACCGCAGCGCTGGTCTGCTCATTCATTGCTTTCATGCTCATGCACCTCCTGCGGAAATTATAGAAGGTGCAGGAGCATTTCGCAAAAAATCACATCAGGCAGGCTTGCTCTCGTCCAGAGCCTTGACTTCATCAACGGTCATTTGCAAAATATCAGCAATATCTTCATAGGCATATTTGCCCGCCTTCAACATCCGAAGGGCAATTTCAATGCGTTCACTTTTTCTCATATCTTCCATAGCCTTGCACATAGTCGCAACTCCTTCCGTATCTTCTTTGAAATAGCGAACTCTGTCCGCCAGAATTTGATAGTGCATCTCCTCGGCGCTGGTGCAGGAAAAGTCGTGCATGAGCTGACCGAGAGCCGTATCGTCTTTGATTTGGGCGTTCACATATAGGATATGCGACTCGTCCCCAAACAATGCGCCGGTTTCTCTGACCGTCCGGTCAATATGATAGATTGGATAACCGCCGCCTAGCACATCATGCTCTGTGATAAAAATGACATAGGTTTCGTTCAGCTGCTCATACTCATCGCCGGATTCAGTCATATTGGCATCGATCAGACTGCTGTTATACCGGGCACGCTTGACGCCGGCGCCTTTATCGCTGCGCTGCACCTCGATATTGTAAACGCGGTCTATTTCATCGACGGCCAGAATATCCAGCCGCACAGAGCGCCCCTGCAAGTTCTTAATATCGTGCTGACCATGTACGCGCTGTACGCGCAGATCGGTGCGCTGCAAGATGATCTGGAGCAGGAACTCGGCACAGGCCTTGTCCTCAAACACCTTGTTCATAAAGTCGTCGTCCAGCAGACGCAGACCGCGTAGCCGCTGCAAATCCTCGGCGTGCTTGCGCTCAAAATCTAAATCGGACATCACTTCACACCCTATTTCATTTATAATATAACATGGAAATACCAACGGTTCAAGCTATGGTTTTTGAACTTTTTCGCATTTTTACTCTGACCGCACACCCGGCAGTTCTACGGTCTGTCCTTCAAATTGCTCTACAAAGTCGAGCAGGGCCTTGCGGCTGACTTTGCGGCTTCCCAGCTTGATGGAGCGGAGATAGCCGCAGCGGATCAGGTCATAGACCATATTTTTGTTTACATGGAGCAGCTTTGCCGCTTCCGGCACAGAGTACAGAATATCCCGGCACTCTATGACCTCTTTTGCCAGTTCGTTATTTCGCTGGCGTTGTTCTGATAATGACATATTGATACTCCTATCAATCAAGTGGAGCCACCGTGCCTGCACAGCGGCTCCACTATTTTTCTATTGTCGGCGTTTGTACCCGTATCCTGTTCCTGATGGACTGTCTGTTGTGACAGGACACCGTATTCGGCACATTGGCACGCTCGCTCCGAAACCTCCTCTCTGAGGTCGTGGCCTGCTTCCCCTGTGCAGTATCTAATACGGACGCTCATTTCAGTTTTCAAGGTACAAAGGCGGAAAGGCTGAGAACAGTCCTTACCAGCCTTTCACAGAGGACAACAAACGGTTATCCTCTGTGAAGGAGCGGCAAGGTTATTTATCGCAGTTCAAAACGGTCAAGAATCGTTTTGGCCAGCTTGAATTGGAGTTCTTGGTACAGTTCTTCATCGAAGCAGGTATAGACCGTGCCGCTGGCATCGTACAGTTCAAACTGGCTGAGTTTCAGCATATATCCCTGATAATGCCGCAAAATCTTTTCAAGCGCCGTAGCATCACCATTTTTCGCCTTTACGATGGTGGCTAACGGCACACGGTGGATGACCGCACGATTATGTTTTTGATTGTTTTTCAAGTAAATTCCTCATTTCTTTCAGTGCTTTTGTTCTGGCTGATTGTATCGTACTTCGCACGACATGAAACCGTTCGCTAATCTGTTGGTCAGTCCAATCGCAAAAATAGGCAAGCAGAACGATTTGCCGTTTTCGTCTTGAAAGCTGGAGCAATGCCTGCGCCAGTGCATCGTTATTGATGTTGATCGGCAATTCCAAATCATCGAACAGGTATTGTTCCAACGGGCAGATCGGGTCGTTATGTATCGGTTCAAATAGCTGGCCGTTTGGCAATTCCGAAAACAAAACTTCCGTTGCATGGTGCCTTTGTTTGGCTCTGTACCAATCTCTTGCGAAATTCCGCAGAACAGTTTTGCAGAAGCTATCGAATTTACCTTCAATACGAGAAATGTCTTTATCAGACCACTGCATAGTCCACACCCCCTTTCCGCGCATGGCGTTGATGGGGAGGTGCTGCTTTTGTCCTGATACTGACTAATACGATTCGGAAAAGCAGAATGCCAATCTTGCCGGTTAAATTTCGAAAAATTTGGAGTGCAGAATATATGGATTATACAGTCCAAATATCATTAAAGTTAGTGCAAGAATATCAAAAAGGCAGAACGGTTATCCGTTCTGCCTTTGATAAATGGTTTTTTGTCATGTAATTCTGCCAATCATTTCATTGAACTGTGCTTCAGTGATGCGTTTAATTCCCAATTCGATTGCCTTTTTATTCTTTGCCGTACCAGAATCCGGGGTATTGGTGATTAGATATTCGACAGTGGGAGAAAGCGTTTCTGTCAGCGATGCGCCATAGGTCGTCAGGTATTCCTTCAATTCTGCACGGCTGGTAAATGTCTTTAACTTCCCTGTAGCCGCAAACCGTTTGCCATTCAGTACATCAGCCTTTTCAGCACTGAAGATAACCTTATCGTCATCATCGTCCTCAAACTCATCGTCATCATCTCCATCCTCAAACTCTTCTAATGTGTCCATTAGATTCTCTAATTTACTAATCATAATGCCGTTTTGCATCATAATCTCCACAGGGTTGTCATCCGGGACTTGACGAAACAGATAAAAGAAACCATAGTCTTTGCTGCACTCAAATCCAAATTCTTCTCGTATAATGTAGTCATCTCCCGGAGCATGATCTGGATCAACCACATATAAAATACCATCGGTATTTAATGCCAGAAAGTATCTCCACTCAAGCCCATGGGATTTAATATAGAGGATAAGTCTTTTCAATTCATCGGAAGGGTTGCCGACAATGGAGGCGAGAATTTTCTGAATTCGATCAGCTTCGCACGAGGCCTGTTTTGAGGAACTACTGTAGGAACTCGGAATAACCATAGAGAACCTCAAGCGCGGAAGTTCTCTATGAAAACTTGTTTTTCATTTGAATAACGAAGTTCGCAGTGCCCCATAACTTCGACACTGATTTTTTCGTCCTTCAAATATTTGATTCGGCTGTCTAGTAGCCATTTCATAGGACTTTTTTGATTAGTTGGCAAAATGCTGATGAAGCAATACAATTTTGCTTTCTGAGCCTTGGAGCCGCGTTGGGTCCGTGTTTCGATACTGGAAATTGAACCAGATATTTTTACTTTTCCTGCATCAATCAACGGTGAAATATATTTACTCAATTGTGCTGGAACATTGCCTAAATTTGATTTCTTATCATCAAGAATTTCAATGCACTGCTTATCAAATTTGTTGCGTGGATTTCTAGAATAAATTAGAACATCTCCCGCATTGTGCTGTTCTATACGGTCTGTCCGCCCTTCATACGCTGTCCCCTGTGCTTCAAAAACGAATGCCATCTGTCCATTTTCTGAAATGGACAATTTATCGACATAAGCGTTGTAACCAAAAGCCAACGAAATCGGTTCATCTAGATGACACAAACAGGTATTGTGCTGTAAGGCGAAATTGGACAGCATATTCTGATCAATTGTTACAGGTATGTCATATTTATTTAGAAGTTCCTGTGCTTTTTGGTTTCTTGTCGCAAGATCAACACCACAACTCACCGGGAAGTATGTCCAACTAGCGAAATGTGTACGCATAAGTTTTTGTTTTCCGCATTCGGGGCATATAGTTTCGTAAACGAATAGATTACTGCTTTCGGCCATAGATGCCTGGGTGATTTTCTCATGTTCAACAAGGTCTTTAATTCGTTGTATATCTTTGGGTATTTTCATATAGGTTGGCCTCCCAACTTCTCTTGGTGATGCCGCAAATAGAAATGACCAGGTTAGTGGTCGTCTACCACACACGACAACTCTTTTGTGCCCAAATCTACGCAAACCGTACTCGGAAAAGAATGATACTCCACATAATCGTCATTATCTAATCTGGGGGCATCTGGCTCTATCACGCTATCCGGCTCAAAAACACTACACTCAAGTATTAACTTGCCATCGGACACGGATATTCTATTGATTCCAGTAGCATACCCGGATATTACCTTTTCCAATGCTTCGCTGCACTCGCTATTATTCTCAAAATCATCTAATTTCCATGTGGTAAGCTTGCAGGTCTTAAGATCATGCCGAGAAAAAATCAATGTGCCAATTTCATCAAACGGTCTGAAAATTCCATTATCATCTTCTATTCCCGTGCTTCCGACATCCCACTGTACGGTATAAACAGCGGACTTATCCATACAGGACAAAAGGTGCTGGCAAACACTATTGGTCTCAAAATCGCACGAAAGTTCCTCCAACTTCATGTTGAAAGTGTACACCTGCACAACACGGGTGGTGAAGCTGTGCAATACTTTGGTGTCGTATTTATATTCTGCCTGAGCATCATATTCAACAGCACAGAGCAAGGTCTCACCGTCTAATGCCATACCCGTAAGCATTCCGGGAAACTTGTGTTCTGCAATAAGAGTTCCATTCGCGCAGGAGCGCAGGGTAAAATTGTTGATCTCTGTTGTTGCGGTTATCGAATAGGCATCATTAGTAACGCAAAATTTCATAAAAACATCTCCACTAAAGTTTATTGGCATGCGATTCTCAACCTTGTTTACATAACTTTTAGCTGCGGCGGCATCATCCATGATAGAGGCTAAAAATTCAACCCTGAATGATATTTTGACTGACTACTACTGTGTGGGCGTACCCAAATATATTTGAAATTCAAAAAATACAAGAAATGGTTAAATCTATTTTTCCATCCGGGCGCAAAGTTTGTTCAATATCGCAATGCTCAGGTATATTTTCACTGCAGTCGTGCCAAAACTCAACTATTGCATTCAATGCTTCATCTGTGAATTTTTCTAAAGGGCTCAACGCACGAAGTTCTTTTACCGCCTGATCCCGATCCTCAATGGAGAGAATACTTACTATCTGGTTATGCTCTTTCTGACCAAAGACATGTGTAAGAATTTCACTTGGTTCAGCAGCACATTCTCCGCTTCCGAAATATTCCAAATTCGTGCTTGCACTTGTCAAATCAGAAATTTTCGAAAGGTGCGCACTTAAAACAGAATCAAAATCATCGACCATTGTGTTAAAGCGTTTCATAGATTCTTCAATGATTTCTGCCGTATCCTCCTCTTCAAACTCGAACTCATCATCTTCAAAGGAATCTTCAAGTTTTTTGCCAAGTCCGAAAGGCTTTTTGATTGCAGCAACCAGTTCATTCACATCAGATGCATTATTTACCTCAATCAAGTTAGCATATGAAGCGCAGGGATATATCCATTCATACACTTCACCAGGAACATCCTCAGGACAATCATACCCCAGTTCATCAAGGCAATATTCTCCTGGATTACACTCTCCGGATGAAATCGTCTTTCCGGAAGAATCCCGTGCACTAAAAGAGCAACTTGCGCCGTTGCTATCCATATCACCTTCAAAGCTCTCGACATGAATTGAAGTTCCATCTGATAGTTTAAGGTTTAAAGTCAGGATAAACGAACTGCTGCTCGAATTTGTCACAAAATCCATTCTTATTTTCATAATGTTTGTTCCTCCATGTTTCTTTTGTTGCTGTCGCAAAAAACAATTTCCGGCATCAGCGGGCAGCCGCCCATGCATAATGCTCTCTTTTCGCAACGAGGGCATGCATCTCGCATTCTACTACGAAAAAGTTTAAAGGAATTGCTGTTCCAAGCATCTGAAATAGACATTTCCCTAAGAGATACAGCATACCTTTTTTCTTGATCAAAACTGCAAGGAACCATAGTCATGTCTGCGCCTATGTAGCAACTGTAACGTCCACCCTCGCAGGTATCCAAGGATTCAGGCAGAATCGCTTTGCAAAAATTAATTGCACCGGGGACATTACAACTATCCATGCCGACCTTGAACGGATGTGGCTTATCTACCTGAGAGAAAAACTCTGCTACACGGGAATCATCGGCAGAAAGGACATTAGATTTTGTGCCTTGTCCTGCGGGTTTGTGCAGAAGAAAGATTACTGCGTTGATACCTTTGGGAAAATCGTTTCTCTGTAAACGGTCAATCGCCTCGTCTATACTGTTTCTTCCCAAAACATAGTGAATATTTGTTTTGACATGGGCATCCAACAATATCTGTATGGCATTTATCGTGTATGTACTTCGATACCAGCTAACTGCTACGGCACCGCAATATTTTTTGCACAGCTTTGCAATTTCAGGAGTCATTCCGTAGCCAGATGTTGTGAAATTCGGTACCAACACGTTTTCCTGGCAAATTTTAAGGATTTCCTCAAAATACTCGTGTTGGTCAGGATCACCTCGACCTCCAAGGGCGAACTGATTACATCTGCCTTTAGATTGTTCTGCGATCCAGCGAAAATCTTTAACAGACATATTGGATTGCTCCACAAGTAACCCGCTCTGGTAACATTCGATTCCAGCTTTTATACACAACCCGGTTTTCCCATGGATACAATGGCCCATAATTCCAACATCAATAAGATGTGGATACGATGCCATAAATGGATCTACCCCCGTATCCTTTCCATTCATATCAAGAATTCCGGTACGGATATAAGCACCTGTTTTTGTATCAAATGCAGATAAAAAGTGATATTTTTTGTCAAATATTTTGTATTTCATATGTATCTCTTTAATTAAGTGTTTCTCAAATGAGGTTTGTGTTTGTAACGAGCAAGTTGCACATTGTAAACATCTACATTATTAAAAATCAACAAAAACACCTCCACTAAAAGCTACTCTGCATTCATAACGCATTCCAGCTTGTTCAGATCCTCTTGTGTAAAACAGTCAGGAGCAACACCGCAACGCCGACAAGCAGCTTCAAATGTGTTGCGGTCAATTTCCGTCAAACCGGTGTGCAGCAATTCTGCTGCTACAGCACTGATATGTTCATTGCGTATTCCGTTATATCCAGCTTGGTCGATAGCTGCTAGCATCCATGGTTCATAAGACATTGTTTCTTCACTCCTATTGTCACAGCTTAATGGTGTTGCCGCCCAGCATCTGAAGGTACTCTGTCCGGCAGGTCATAAATATTACTTGATGCCGTTTTGCACATTCTTTGACCAGTTTGCAGGCTTGGTTTGTACGCTCAGAATCCATGTCAGTAAAAGGATCATCCAAGACAATAACGCCTCCACCATCGGGAAACAGATGGTCAAGTACAGCAAGGCGGAATGCCAGTGAAACGGTTTCCTTCGTTCCCTCTGAAAGCTTCCCATAATCGAGCGGAAGGTCGTTACTATAGACCTGCATTGCAAGTTTGTCTGCTTCTGGAAACTCGGACGATACCCTGCCATCGGAAATCACACTCAGATAATGCGAGAAACTGTCGGCAATATCCTGCATGGGATTGTCATGAATATTTTCTTTCTGCGACTCAAACACCTCAAAGATATGCAGCCAATGAGACAATAGGGACTTTTGTTCTTCAAAGTCTCGCGTTGCTTTTTCCGCTTCCTCTGATGGATCATCCGCGATATTCTCTTTATAACTTTCCAGTTTGCTCTCGGCAGCAGTTTTAAGTGTTAATGCTGTTTCACGAAGCTTTTGCTTTTGCTTACACGCATTCTGTAACGATAACAAATGCGCTTCAGGATCGGCAATCTCCCTATATTCAGCAGGAATATTTTCCGTCTCCGTTGAGGACATTGCCTGATTTAGTTCTGCGTCTAAATCAAAGGCTTTGGCTTTCAAATCATTGGCACTGATATATTCAGCCTTATAACTGTTAATAACGGTTTCTTTTGCTGTGATGAACCGCGAGAGATCACTATTGCCACAAAGAGCTGCGATGTCATTTTCAATTTCAGTTTTAGAGCGGCTTTCTTGCGGTGATGATTTTACCGTTCTTTCCAATTCCTCGAAAGTGGTAGCACCTAACAACTGCTTCAGACGATTATTGGCCAAATCTAACTGCCGATTATTTTCTGCTATTGTCTGAGCAAGTTCTCCAAGTGCTTCCAGACTTTCTACCTGATAATTTTTGAAAACATCTGTTATCAGCTGCTTATCTGTCTTGATTTGAACCTCAACGGAGGCAACATCCACATCCGCAGGCGAAAGCTGCATCTCCATGACACCTGGAATAGTAAGTCTAACCGCTTCACTAATATTTGCGATTCCATCAGAAACATCAATTTTCTGACCAGTCCGCACGGATATGACTTCCAGTGTATTGTCACCGAACATATGAACAGCTGCGGTCAAGTTCATTCCGCAGAGTTTGTTTTCAAGAGAAGCAATATTACGCTGGGCGGTTTTGACCTGAGCTATTTCGCCCGCTGTTGGGCAGGGTGTATTTGCTGCAATAAGAGAAAGGGTATTGATTTCATTTACGATTTCTGTCGCTGCATCATATTTGTCCAGAAGTTCTCGGGTTGTCTTTTCATTTTGAAGCGTTTGCGCCTGAGCAAGTACCTTTTCCAATTCGGGCCAATCGGCAAGTACCTTGCGGATTTTTTTGAGTTCTTCCTCTGTGCGGCTGATAGTTTTTCTACGCTCTCTTTGTAGAATGAGGCTGTTTGCGAATTGATTGAATTCACGATAGGCTTCTTCGGCAGAGCGCGCTTCATTATCCTTGTCAGTATAATCATGTGCGGCTCGATCAGCGTCTGTTTCTAAATGAGAAATCTCCTCAAGGACTGCTTTTGCATCCTCCATGGCGTAATATGCTTTTAATATTTCGCCAAGTCCGGTACTCCATCGTCCGGCTTTACGGGCAGGAACCCCACGGTCGATGTCCCAGTGTTTCCCGGAAATTTCAGAAATTTTGGACTGCATAGCTTGCTCGATAGCATCTATCGAAACTCCATCACTCTCTGCAAAGGCCAACGAAACGGCATCAGTAATCTCGGCCTTTGCCTCCGTATTCTTTGATGCATCCAGAAGGGTTTGCAAAGCTGCATCGGTATTGCGTTGAGAAGTGAGTAGAAGATCAGAATAAACGCCCTCGCCATAGTTCAGGACGGATTTCAAAATTTCATCGATTTTCGCTTGATCTCGCACAATGCCTTCCGGTGTGGAAAGTGTGCAGCGAGCATCTACGCCCCACTCTTTTGAAAGAACGTAATCCCCGTCCTTGGACGCAAGGGCAATTTTCCCATCAGCAAAATCACCGCTCAAATTGCTGCCTTTGCGAGTGCTGGGAAAATAGAGATCACAGAATTCTCGATTGCTCCGTCGATCCAGTTTGGCCTTTTGAAATAGTGTGCGTACAATCAAATTGGCCATGGTGCTTTTACCACTCTCGTTCTTGCCGTAAACTACATTGATTCCGTCTGCAAAGGAAATTGTCCGATCACGAACACCAGCAAATTGTGTGCAAGAAAGATTTTTTATCTTCATTTTATCTGCGCTCCTTCAAGGTCGCCAGTAATTCATATGTGAGCTGAGCCTCTTTCGGCTCATCCAACAAAGCTGTCAGTAGATTGGCAGAAAACGAAGTCTCTGGAAATTCAGAGTCAATTAAATCCTTTGAAATCAACTGACTAAGTGCGTAATCATTATAATTTCCCTCGATAAAGCGGGACAGTTCATCGTTAATGATGGTATGTCGGTTTTCATACTCATCTTTCGTCACAGCACCAGACAGAATCAATTCCACAACGCTGTTGTCTGTGATCGGCGCCAGTTCTCGCTTTAGGGTTTCCTGCATCTTTTCTGGTGAAAGAATAATGCTTTTACGATAAAAACGCAGGTTTCCAGATGTGACTTTCTTCGCTCTAACCGTCTTATCTGCTTCAATTTCTACAATGAAGCACTGACCTTCGGTATTGCAATTCACATCTGTCTGAACATGAGTACCTGCATTGAATATCTTTCCAGCAGGAGCAAATTGCTCTGCCAAATTACGAGGAAACGGAACATGAGTATGGCCGAGCAACCACACATCTACTGGAATACTTTCCAATTCAGAGCGGGTCATCAAGAAGTATTGACCCTCTTTATCGATTGTTTCTCCTTCTACGGCTCCGTGGGCGATACCGATATGGTAGGTGTCATCGTTCGGAATATCAGTAGCTTTAATCCAACTAAGATTGTTTTCCCCGGGAGCGGAATGAACTGAGGTGCAAAGCGCCGGATAAAGAATGACTTTCTCACCGCTGATTTCTAGTAGATATGGACGGTAATCAGTCAACAGCAAGATATTGTCGTAAGAAGTCACAGCATCTTTGAAGTACTGCCAGACTTTCACCTCTGTATCGTAGTAGTCATGATTGCCGGGAAGCACTATAACGGTTCCCATAAAACATGACAGCATATCCAAAATGGACTTAATGTCCTTTTTGGATATGCTGTATGTATTTTCAAACAAATCGCCGGTAATCACAAAAAGATTGCAGTTTTCTTGGTTTGCTGTTTGAACCATATTTTCAAACGCAGTTACTCGGCTTGATGAGAGAACGGCCGATTGCTCATGACTGGCATACTTCAAGCCAATATGGTTATCGCCTGTTTCAAAAATTCTAATCATGTGATTGCCCATCCTTTGTGCTTTGTAATGGTCTCAACAATTTCAATAAGGTGTACATTCCTGTAAATAGGATACATTTACAAGTTCAGAGGTATTATATCATGAATAGGCTTCAAAGTCAATCCTGCGCTTGTAGCTTTTCAACAAATAGAGAGGTAATTTAGACATTCTTTTGTGGTTGCGAAAAGGTACACATTGTTGCAAAATTGGTAGGTCACAACAACTTGGCTTTTTCGTAAATCTCTGCCCGGTAACGGAAGGTAGCAAGAGGCATCCCACATTCCTTTGCTGCTGCCGTCCCAGTGATTTCTCCCATCTTCCAACGCTGGTAAACGGAATGAAAATTCTCGGGCAGCGGTTTGGGTGGCCGCCCAAACCGAATGCCCTTGGCTTTTGCCGCAGCAATACCCTCAGCCTGCCGCTGCCGGATGTTGGTGCGCTCGTTCTCAGCCACAAAGGAGAGCACCTGCAGCACGATGTCGCTCAGAAAAGTACCCATCAGGTCTTTGCCACGCCGGGTATCCAGCAGCGGCATATCCAGCACCACGATGTCAGCGCCCTTTGTCTGGGTGAGCAGCCGCCACTGTTCTAAAATTTCCGCATAGTTGCGTCCAAGACGGTCGATGCTCTTGACGTAGAGCAGATCGTCTTTTTTCAATTTCCGCACCAGTCGCTTGTACTGCGGGCGGTTGAAGTCCTTGCCAGACTGCTTGTCCATAAAAATGTTTTTCTCCGGGATCTTCAGTTCACGCAGTGCAATCAACTGCCGGTCCTCGTTCTGGTCACGGGTGCTGACCCGGATATAGCCATATAAATTCCCCAATAAATCGCCCCCTCTGCTAAAAGTGAATTTCATCGTTCTATGTAA
>ERZ857757.820-NODE-820-length-28845-cov-4.043835_pt1 | contig 28845 bp, 22 predicted proteins | sample MGYA00519764_ERZ857757 | MGnify/ENA primary metagenome ERZ857757 (study PRJEB31778, sample SAMEA3449359) | human gut metagenome | biome: human gut; feature: human-associated habitat; material: faeces | place: United Kingdom | collected 2010/2012 ... | reverse complement strand
CGCCGGCTCAAAATTCATTGTGGTTCTCCCGAACAGGAATGCCGGTCAGCAGGCCGGCCCACAGCCAGGACGGCCGCAACCAACGCATAAAAGCTCCTTACGATTGATTCTCCGGACGGCCTGTCCCCTTGATGCGGTCCCAATACGCTTTGAAAGCCTGTTCCGTTTTGTTATCCCCCGGCACATAATACACCCGATCTTTCAGCGAATCGGGCAGATACTGCTGTTCGACGTATCCGCCGTAATCGTGCGGATATTTATAGCCCGTGCCGTGCCCCAGCGCACCGGCACCGTGGTAATGCGCGTCGCGCAGATGTTTGGGCACCGTGCTCTGCACCGCACGCGCTTCTTCACGCGCACTGAAAATTGCCGTGCAGCAGGCGTTGCTTTTGGGGGCGTTTGCTATATAGCACACGGCCTGCGCCAACGGCAGCTGCGCTTCCGGCAGGCCTATAAAATGGGCAGCCTGCGCCGCGGAATTAGCCACAACAAGCGCCATCGGGTCGGCATTGCCTACATCCTCTGCCGCGCAGATTACAATGCGCCGCGCGATAAAACGCACGTCCTCGCCGCTTTCCAGCATCTCTGCCAGATAGTGCAGTGCCGCGTCGGCGTCACTGCCGCGCATGCTTTTTATAAACGCCGATACCGTGTCGTAATGGCGGTCGCCTTTTTTATCGTAACGCTTAAAAGCGTCGCCCATTACGCTTTTAAGTACCGCGCCGTCAATCGTTTTTACGCCGTCCGGCAGCATAAATTCTGCCTGCTCCAACAGGTTCAGCGCCACGCGCGCGTCGCCGCCGCAAAAATCAGCCAGTACTTCCAGCGCCTCGTCCGTCATGGCAAGCCCCTGCCTGCCGTAGCCGTTTTCCTTATCCGTCAACGCCTTTTGCAAAATCCTTTTAACGGCGTTTTTATCAAGCCGCTCCAAACGGATAATTTTCATCCGCGACAAAAGCGGAGCATTAACTTCAAAAAACGGGTTTTCCGTAGTTGCGCCGATAAGAATAACCGTGCCGTTTTCCACATACGGCAAAAGTACATCCTGCTGAGCCTTGTTAAAGCGGTGTATTTCGTCGATAAAAACTATCGTGCGCCCCATGCCGCTGTACAAAGCGTCACGCGCTTCGCCAATCAGCTTACGCAGCTCCGGCACGCCGCTCGATACTGCATTAAGCGCAACAAAACGGCTTTGCGTCATATTGGCAATAATATGTGCCAATGTAGTTTTGCCGGTTCCCGGCGGCCCGTAAAACAAAAGCGGCTGCAAAGCGTCGCGCTCAATCATCCGCCGCAACGGGCTGCCCGGCCCAAGGGCTTTTTCCTGCCCGGCAAAATCGCTTAAACGCCGCGGGCGCATACGGTCTGCCAGCGGCTTGGTAATTGTTTGTGCAAATAAACTGTCCATATTTTAATCCTGCCCGGCAATTATTTTCTGTACAATATGCGCAGCCATCATCATACCGGCGCAGGCAGGCACAAACACCAGGCTGCCCGGCACGCTGCCTTCAATAAAGCGCTGCGGTTCTTCATGCGAATATACAACGGTAATGCCTTCGGTAATACCGGCGTCGCGCAGTTTTTTGCGCATGCTGCGCGCCAGCGGGCACACGCTTGTTTTGCTTATATCCGTAATTTCCAGCATTTCGGGGTGCAGCTTGTTGCCCGTGCCCATGCAGCACAGGATGGGCGTGCCCGCGGCGCGCGCGCGCTCCACCAGCAGCAGCTTGGCGGACACCGTGTCAATCGCGTCGATCATATAATCGAACGCCGAAAAATCGATGCTGTCCGCCGTGCTCTGATCAAAAAACAGATTCTTTTCTTCTATATCGCACGCCGGGTTGATATCCAGCAGCCTGGCGCGCAGCGCGGCCGTTTTGGGCTGTCCCACGGTGGAATGCAGCGCCACGATCTGCCGGTTGATATTGCTCAGGCTCACGGTATCGTTATCCACCAGCGTCAGGCGTCCCACCCCCGCGCGGCACAGCGCCTCGGCGCACGCGCCGCCCACGCCGCCCAGGCCGAACACCGCCACGCGCGCATTCTGCAGCCGCGCCATGCGTTCATCGCCCAGCAGCAGCGCCGTGCGCTGGCGAAAATCATGCGTTAATTCCATGCTTGCCTTCCTCCTGAACGGCCGCCGTGGCCGTAAGAATGCCTAACTTTCGCGCGCCGCCCTGCGACAGTGCCTGCGCGCAGGCACGGGCCGTCGCGCCGGTGGTGCGCACATCATCCACAATCAGCAGCCGCAGGCCGCGGGCCTCGCCCGCAAGGGAGAACGCGCCCTGCACGTTGCGCAGCCTGTCCCCGCGCGCCAGGCTGGTCTGTTCGCGGGTTTCGCGCACGCGGGTAAGCAGATTCAGCACCGGCAGCCCCAGCCTTGGCGACAGGGCGCGGCACAGGATCTCCGCCTGATTGCCGCCGCGCGTGCGCTGCCTGCGGGCGTGCAGGGGCACAGGCACCAGCGCGTCATAGCGCCCCAGCGGCACGCACTGCGCCATGGCCAGCGCCAACGCATCGGCTGCCTCATCGCAATACCGATACTTGAGCTGCATCACCAATTCGCGCGCCGCGCCCCGATGGCGAAAGGCGGCGAAGCCCTCCTGCAGCCCCTCCAATCCGCCCGCCGCGCAAAAGGCGCAGCGGCCATGCTCGTCCAGCGGGGTCATGCAGCGCAGGCACACCTGATCGCGCAGCCGCAGCCGGTTCAGCCCTTCCCGGCAGGCGGGGCACAGGCAATCCTGCCCGCCGGCCCGGCGGGGATCGCCGCACAGCAGGCATAGCGCCGCGCGCGGAAACAGCGCGTTTTCCATGCACGAAAGCGCCCGCCGCATCCGCCTCCCGCCTTTCCGTTCATTTCATCTGATTATAGCACAGGCCGTGCGCGCGTTCAATGCGGCAAATCGGCGCACGCGCGCGTGAAAGAATCGACCGCGTTCATGTTTGTTTTCCACAAACGACATTTTAGCCCTGTATTCTCCCGTTTATCGCGGCGCGCGGCGCGTTATCCCGCGCGTTTTGCAGGATGGCGCATTCGGAATCTCAGAATTTTTCAAAATGCTTTTGGTGGTAAAATTATAGACAAATAAGACAAAAATGTATTGACATTTCTGGAATAGTATGGCATAATGCATTTATCTTCAGAGTATTCCCCAATGGGGGGAGCGTTTTTTACAGGCATATTTTATCATCGCCGCGCATACCATTAAATGACGCCCGGAAAGAAACAAATAAAGGCAAGGAGACGTTGCAGCATGAGCACACGACCGGCAGAAATACGCAAGATCAAACCGCATCGCGTCAAGAAAACCTTTTATGAAACCATCGAGCCATGGTTATTTTTGCTGCCGGCGCTGTGCGTGTTCGGCGTGTTCCTGTATTTTCCCTTCTTTAAAACCCTGTATCTAAGCACCTTCCTGACCAACAAGTTCGGCCAGGCAAAAATCTTCTACGGCCTGAAAAACTACGCCGATATCCTCTACGGCAAGTACAGCCGCGAGTTCTGGAACAGCATCTGGGTGACGGTGCGGTTCGTGTTCTTCGTGGCGGGCGGCGGGCTGCTGGTGGGCCTGTGCACCAGCCTGATCACGGTGAACAAGTTTCCCGGCAAGGCGCTGGCCTCGGCCATCTACGCCATGCCCATCGCCATCGCCTCCTCCGCGGCGGCCATGAGCTTTAAAATGATCTTGCACAAGTCCATCGGCCTGCTCAACCACCTGCTGGGCACCAGCATCAACTGGCTCAGTGACACCACCTGGACCTTCCCCATCATCTGCATCCTGTCCATCTGGCTGGCCAGCGGCATCAATTTCATCTTTATCGGCGCGGGCCTGCGCAACATTCCCGAGGAGCTGTACGAAAGCGCGGCCATCGACGGCGCGGGCTACTGGAAAAAGCTGCGCAACATCACCCTGCCCTGCCTGAGCCCCACGCTGTTTTTCCAGATCATCGTCAATATCATCAACGCCTTCCAGTCCTTCACGCTGGTAAAGCTGCTCACCTCGGGCGGCCCGCAGGAGAAAACCAACCTGATCGTATACTCCATCTATCTGGATGCGTTCCGCAATTTCCGCTTCGGCACAGCCGCGGCGCGCTCCATTGTGCTGTTCGTGATCATCATGGTTATTACCCTGCTGCAATTCAGCACTGAGAAAAGGAGCGTGCATTACTGATGACACTGAGCCTGACCCGCCGCCAGCGCAAAGCCCTGGGCAAGCTGGGCGCGATCCTGATCAATCTGCCCTTTGTGTTTTTGATTATGATTCCGCTGCTCTACACCTTTATGATGAGCGTGATGCCCGCGGACGAGCTGTACTCCCGCTTCTGGCCCTCGCATGCGGATTTTTCCAGCTATCTGTCGGTATTCACCAAGACGATGATCCCCCGCCACATCCTCAATTCCTTTATCGTGGCGGGCTCGGTTACCATTTTGCAGATGATCACCTGCTCCATGGCCGCCTTTTCCTTCTCGTTCCTGGAGTTCAGGGGGCGCAACTTTGTGTTCATGTGCATTCTGGCCACCATGATGGTGCCCTGGGAGGCTACCATCATCGCCAACTACCTCACCGTGTCCACCTGGGGCTGGCTGGATAGCTACCGCGTGCTGATCCTGCCCTACGGATGCAGCGCCATGGGCGTGTTCCTGATGCGGCAGAACTACCTGACCTTCGCCAAGGAGTTGCACGAGGCCGCCAAGCTGGATGGCTGCAGCAACTGGCGCTTCCTGGCCACCATCGTCATTCCCCTGGCGCGTCCCGCGCTGGGCGCGCTGGGCGCGTATGTGTTCCTGCTGCAATGGAACCAGTACCTCTGGCCCCTGCTGGTAACCAACTCCGACCGCGTGCGCACGGTGCAGATTGGCGTATCGCAGATGTACGATATCGATTCGGAGTCCATCGCGCTGATGATGAGCGCCGTTATCGTGGTGCTGATACCCTCGCTTTCCATCTTTGTGTTCATGCAAAAGCAGCTCATCAACGGCCTGATGGCCGGCGCGGTCAAGGGCTGATTTTCCCATCGATCCGAGCGTCCGGAACAGGGCGTTCAATATAAAATATATCAAGGGAGGATTCCATCCAATGAAGAAACTCGTAGCCATGCTCCTGTGCCTTGCGATGCTGCTGTCCCTGACAGCCTTCGCCGCCGCCGAGGAAAAGACCACCGTTGTCTTCTGGTATTCGCTGGAGGGCACCAACGCCGAGTGCATCAAGCAGATCGTGGATGACTTTAACAAATCTCAGGATAAGATCTTCGTGGACGCGCAGTATCAGGGCGCCTACGACGACGCCATCAACAAGCTCAAGGCCGCCGGCATGGGCCAGCTGCCCTGCGACATCGTGCATTCCTATGAGATCGGCACCCGCTTCATCATCGACAGCGGCTGGATCGTGCCCGTGCAGGAATACATCGACAAGGACAATTGGGACACCAGCGCCATCGAGCCCAACCTCCTGGCGTACTACACGGTTGACGGCAAGATCAACTCCATGCCCTTCAACTGCTCCACGCCCCTGATGTATTATAACAAGACCGCCTTCGACGAGGCCGGCATCACCGAAATTCCCACCACCGTGGACGGCATCCTGGAAATCGCCGATAAGCTGACCGTCAAGAACCCCGACGGCAGCATCAAGCGCTACGGCTTCATCTTCTCCAACTACGGCTGGTTCTTCGAGCAGTGGGTTGGCAAGATGGGCAGAGAATATGTCAACAACGGCAACGGCCGCACCAGCTACGCCACCAAGGTGATGTTCGGTGAAAACGGCGCGGCGCTGGATATCTTCAACATGTGGAAGAAGATCTCCGAGTCCAAGGCCACCTATTATGTGGAGCGCGGCGGCACCAGCGCGGCCCGCGCGGCCTTCGTTGCCGGCGACGCGGCGATCTTCCTGGCCTCCACCGCCAACCTGGCGGGCGTTCTGGCCAACGTGGGCACCAACTTTGAAGTGGGCACCGCTTACTTCCCCTATGTAAACGCGGACGATAAGGGCGGCGTTTCCACCGGCGGCGGCACCCTGTGGATGATCAAGAGCGGCAACGAAGCCAAGGAAGCCGCGGCGTTTGAGTTCATCAAGTTCTGCGTCAACCCCGAAAACCAGGCCAAGTGGAACGCCATGACCGGCTACTTCCCCATCAACGTCCATGCGCAGGAAACCGATACCTTCAAGGCCAACATCGAAAAGTATCCCCAGTTCCAGACCGCGCTGGATCAGCTGCATGACTCCGCTCCCGAGTACGTCGGCTCCCTGCTGAGCGTGTTCCCCGAAGTGCGCCAGTACGTTGAGGACGTCACCGAGAAGGTTTGCCAGGGCACCCTGACCCCCGAAGCCGCCGTGGAAGAGCTGGTGAAGCTGGCCAACGACGCGATCGAAACCTATAACCTGGTCAACTATTAATCCCCGCTTATCAGGCGACGGCCAACATAAGCATACAGCAAGCGCCCTCCCTTCGGGGAACGCTCCGTAGGGATTTTTAATCCCGGAAAAAAGTGCGGCATAGTCGGTAGAAATATCGGCTATGCCGCTTCTTTTTCATTGGGAATTTCTACTGTGTCTTTTTCATTGGGAATTTCTACTGCGCCAATGGCGTTGTAGGTAATCTGAATGCGCTGCACAATCGCAAACGTCTCCTTGTCGATGATGGCCTCATCTCACCCATAATGCCGCACCAAAACCATTGCGACAGGATATCTTGCGTCCTAGGCTTATCAAATTCGGTTTTTCCTATCACAGCACAAATAGCTGCGAGTGGTATTAACTGTGTGGGATAAGGTAAGTCTCTCTGCCTGAACACATATTGACTGAACAGGAATTTCCGAGCTAAACGATATCCTTCAAGAACCGCTTCTTTATTTGCTTGATATACTTCAAAGGGCAGATCGAGTATATCTTTTCTTTTACAAGTAGTCATCGTTGCTGCACAGAAATTGCTATACAGCGTTATAGTCTGGAGAAACGCTGATTCGTCTACACCGTACATTACGTCCGTATTCAGTTGCTCATGTTTTCCCCAGATCTGATCTCTGCACGATTCCCAGTCCTTGCGAAGATCATGCCCATATGTCGCATACGTCGCCGCAACCAATTCAAAAACAGTCAAAGCAACGCCGCCAGTGTTGACATTTTCAAAAACCTTGCATACTGCCTCACGCGGAGTATCTTTGTCCAGTTTTATTACCGGAAGTTTATACTTGGTTATTGTGTCGATGATTTCTTTGCGAAAACGCTTATACTTCGACATTATTTCTGGGGCGTAGCCATGGTACTCCTTGTAACTATCTGCTCAGTCTTCACGTTCGCTGCTATCAAAAATGATATTCAGCGGGAACATTTCATGCTTGAATTCCAGTTCTCGTGTTGAAATGTCAAGGACAACATCTCGATCGAAGTTTGTTTTTATTTTTCGATGGCGAACTCGATCATCCGTGCCAGCCTTTCATTGTCTTCCGGGAAGGGGCGTGTCACCAGAATGTATCATGCTTGCTATCTTGCTTTTTGCAAAGTTAAATGCTTGCTTCTGATATTTTATGTCTTTAGCAAGGGGTATGCAATACGTGCTTATATAGTGCGCTTACAACAAAATGACTCAGGCGCGTGGAATTCAGATGATGTGAACCCACGCAACCTGAGTCGCTGATACATCTTTTTTTACTCGTATACGGGGGAACTAAATGGAAAACCAAGATGATTGCTCAGCGCTTCTTCACTCACATTGCCAGAAGTGAGAAGCTACAGCCGAAACAGCACGATTATACCGCCGGTACAAGGTGTAGCACTTTCACGGTGTCCAAAGAGTCGGTATAGTCAATCACAAAGCTGACCGTATCCTCCTGCACGTCAAGCGTCAGCTCGGCTTCCGTGCCGTCCTCGGCCAGCAGGGAAAGGGTATGGCCCTCCAGCAGCCCGGCGGGCAGGGTGATCTTCACCTGGCAGGAAGCCTTGGAAAGCTGGCCGCCGTAGACGTAGCCCACGGTCAGCAGCTTTTCGCCATTGGCCAGCGTCCCTACGCGCAGGAGGGCTTCGCCATGCGGGATTCTGCCGCTGACGATCTTGACGGAAGCATTGGTCAGCGCCAGCCTGGAGCCGTCGCTCGCCGTGCCGCACACGGGGCAGAGGGAGATATTCAGCGCAGGCAGCTCGATGATCTCACAATCGACCGTCTTTTCATGGTGGCAGCCGCCGCGCAGGCACTCCGCGCGCTGCGTGCCGTCGCCGTTGGCCGTCCACTCGCCATACCAGTGGCCGCAGTGCGGCACGATGGTATCGGCGTAGCGATCCGCGCAGCGGGTGCAGGTGTGCAGGGTGTAGCCGTCGTCCTCGCAGGTGCGCGGGATGATCTTGGCCTGATAGTCGTGCCCCAGCGCGGGCAGCTCCACATAGGTGGTGTAGTCGCAGCGGGAGCAGGTTTCGTAGGCGTCCCAGCCGACATGGAAGCAGGTCGGGGCCTGCGCGTCGTGGGATTCGAGGGCGTGGGCGTCCGGATCAGCCTCGCCATAGCTGCTCTTGCAATCCGCGCAGTAGGCCGCGGCGGTGCAGGTGGCAGGCGTAGTCTCTGTGTGGTATGTGGATGCCCCATCGACCGTATGCCCGCAGTCAGCATAGGTGATCTTTGCCGTGTGCTGGGTCTCGGAGGTTTTCACATGGGTGGTTGTGGGCGTGCCAACGTGGTTGCCCGGGTCTTTTTCTCCGTATCTACTGCGGCATAGACCACAGTAGGCTGCGGTTTTGCAGGTGGCTTCGTCGCGTATCGTGTGCTCTGTGGGGTCTCCGTCGAACATATACCCGCAGCATTCGTACCACCACTTTGGCGTGTGCTGGGTCTCGGAGATTTTTTTTGCATCGATGGCATAGGCCTTACCTACATGGTTGTCCGGGTCTTTTTCTCCGTATCTACTGCGGCATAGACCACAGTAGGCTACGGTTTTGCAGGTAGCGGCTTCGGCCTCCTCGTGTTTGGCGGAATATGTGCCTGCTTTTTGCCAGCAGCCCTTGCAGGTGGCCTTCACATTGTGCCTAGTATCACTAGTCTTACTATACGAGTACGTGTAGGGGCCTGTGTGCGCGGACGAATCTTTGTAGGCCGCGTGGCAGAAATCGCACGTTCCCTCCGTCGTGCAGGTTGCGCCGCCGCCCGTATGTAAAGACCAAAGCTTCGTTTTTACTGAGCAGACAGAACAGGTGAATATGCGATCTGTATGCATATCCCATGATGTTTCAATTTCGTTGGGATCCGTGATGTATTCTGTCGTGCCATTCCTATACGCCCAGCAATTGGAACAGACTCGGTAATCTGCCACCGCCATCGCCGTCGACGACGCCAGCACCAGCGTCAGCAGCACCATCAGACCAACAAACCATTTCTTCATGTTCATGTCCTCCTATTATCTATCCTTGGATTGCGGGTTGTGATCTCCCCGGCGGTGAGGTTGCCTTATTCCGCCTGGGGCACGAGGCGGATCACCTGCACGGGGGACGAAGCGCCGGAGAAGTCCAGCACGAAGGAGCCGTCCTGCACATCGGTCAGCTCTGTTTCCGTGCCGTCCTCGGCCAGCAGGGAAAGGGTATGGCCCTCCAGCAGCCCGGCGGGCAGGGTGATCTTCACCTGGCAGGAAGCCTTGGAAAGCTGGCCGCCGTAGACGTAGCCCACGGTCAGCAGCTTTTCGCCATTGGCCAGCGTCCCTACGCGCAGGAGGGCTTCGCCATGCGGGATTCTGCCGCTGACGATCTTGACGGAAGCATTGGTCAGCGCCAGCCTGGAGCCGTCGCTCGCCGTGCCGCACACGGGGCAGAGGGAGATATTCAGCGCAGGCAGCTCGATGATCTCACAATCGACCGTCTTTTCATGGTGGCAGCCGCCGCGCAGGCACTCCGCGCGCTGCGTGCCGTCGCCGTTGGCCGTCCACTCGCCATACCAGTGGCCGCAGTGCGGCACGATGGTATCGGCATAGCGATCCGCGCAGCGGGTGCAGGTGTGCAGGGTGTAGCCGTCATCCTCGCAGGTGCGCGGGATGATCTCGGCCTGATAGTCGTGCCCCAGCGCGGGCAGGGTCTGATAGGTGGAATAGCTGCACTTGGAGCAGGTATCGTAGGCTTCCCAGCCGGGCTCCGTGCAGGTTGCGGCCTTGGCGGCGTGATGGGTCAGGCTATGGCCGGAAGCGGGAATTTCCGCATAGGTGGAATAGCCGCAGCCCTCGCGCTGGCAGGCATCATAGGCAGCCCAGCCGGGATCGGTGCAGGTGGGGGCTTGGGCTGTGTAGCGCTTGATGTCGTGGTTGGTCGGGTCTGGGCCGTAATACGGGTGTGAATAAGTGATCGTTCCCTTGAAGAGGCAGCTCGCGCAGTTTTCATAGTACACGGCCGGGGAGACGCAGGTGGCCTTGGACTTAAGTCATGCGTCCACAGTGCCAGGAACGAAGTAATGTTCAGCCGTGCCCTTTCTTTCTGTACAGTTCCCATTGAGACAGGGATGCCAGTGCTCCTTGTCATCGCTTGCCCAGTCACGGTCAAAGTTATGATCTCCATAGTATTCCCCGCCGCAGGTAGTGCAGGTTCCCAGCGTGACGCAGGTGGCAGTGCTGTCGCCGGAGCAATTTAGTGGTGTATCAATTGCGTCGCAGCCATCGCGCTGGCAGGTGTGATAGTGGGTTTTGTTGTCGCCGCTGGGGTACCAGGTCTCGCCCCAGTCGTGGCCGAGAATGCCGTATTCACCGCCGCACTTTTCACATTTTTTGCCCGTGGTGCAGGTGGGCGTTTCGGTGCCGCCGGTATGGAATCTACGGTCATCGTCGAGAACGAATTGTTGTATGTTGCCGCATGTCTTGCATTTGGCTTCCGCCCAATGGGCCACAGGGTCTGGCGTCGATGAAATGGGCGTTGGAATATATCCTATAATTATAAAATCTGTAATCTTTAGGCAATTATCACATTTAGTTTTTGTTTTCTCAGTCGTCTCCGACGCCATGGCCGGGGAAGCGGCCATCAGCAGGCACAGCAGCAGCACGGCAAGGAAAATATGGAGCCATTTTTTCTTCATGGGATAAACCCTCCTTTATCAATGGGGTGATGGGCGACATGCCGTCGATTACATCTTAAATGGTATGCAATCCAATTATATATGATTCCGCGCGGCAAGTCAATACGGAATGAGCGGCTTGTTTGTAAATTTTGCTTGCGGAGCCTTTTTGCACAATAAAAAAATCCAGAAGCCATAAAGGTTTCTGGATTGGTGCGGGAAACAGGACTTGAAGTCGGAGACGGCTGTAAATAGTGTACAATTATGTATAATACGGTTCGATTTTTAAACCAATTTACACAATCACAGTAAATAACATACACTCTGATAAAACCCTGATTGGGGTGGTGGTTGGGGTGGAAACCAACACCCGGAGATGATCTGCTGAGATGCGCTGTTTGACGGGTACGGAAGCAAGTACACTGATCAAGTAACGAATCGAAGGAGGTCATCACCATGACAAATCTGAAAAAGGAAATCATTGAAAACGGCATTCATTATACGCTTCAAGGAGACTATTATTTTCCTGATCTGGAACGCCCTGAGACTCCCAACCAGGCCATTGGCCACTATGGCCGGATGCGGAAAGCTTACCTGGAAGAGCATCGTCCCGGCCTATACACTCGTCTGATTCTGTCCGGCAAGTTGTATGAGCATTTGGCAGAAACTGACCAGGTCTTCCGGGGTCGGATGAAACGGATGATCGCTCAGATGGCTGAAGCTGAAGGCATCAATGAAAAGCTGAAGGCTTCTGACCAGTTGGGGTGGATTTCTCAGATGAACGGCATCCGGCATCGGGTTGAAGAAATCGTACTTGATGAATTGGTTTTTAACTGAGTTCGTATCGCCGCCTCTTCAGGGGCGGCTTTTTCGTGGTCAACTCAGTAAAAACACGTTCATGACAAAGGTCGGTCCCGGGACTTCACCTGCGACAAGTGGTCAAGTTAGTGGTCAAGTCAGTGGTCAAGTCGGTGGTGAAGTCAATGGTGAAGCCGGAGCAAAGCCAGTATCAGTAAAGCTTGATATACAGCATGATGCAACAAACTTGAGACTAAATCTTAAGACAGTCTCAATTTTAGTCTCAAGTTTTATGTGTCATACCTCAATATCTGTTGTAGGCATGGAGCCAGCAAACCATCTTGATGCGCTTGTCTTTCCTGCGCAGTAAGCACGATTCTCTCTGCGGAGTCCACGCAGCAACACTGTGATCTGATCCCTGCTGAGGTTTGGTAAAACCTGTTGGAACTCCTTGAAAGACGCTCCCTCCTTCCCCTTTTTCCGCATGTGCTTCAGCAACAGCTCTTTATTTGTCTCACGATCCAAGCCGACAATCCTTGTGTGGACGCCGGATTTACCAACAGCACTGTATAAGCTGCGTGAAAGAACATACTTGCTCCGGCCAATATGCTCCACGATCCCCATTTCTGTCAAGTGCTTCAGCCGATCTTGCATATGGTTGTCGAGAGGCATGTCATGATACAGCGCATTGATCGTCAGAAAATCAGCAGTAGTGAGCGTGTCGAGTCGTTCATTTCCAATCCGATTGATTACCGATAGCATCTGCTTGTCGATCACCAGGCCATTCAGAGCCAGGCTGACAAAAGCGTCATCTGTCCCGGCAAAATCCGGCAGCGGCTTGGCTTCTTTCACGCTGGTTTCGTAGATAATGTTCATACCCTGACCGGACCGTTCCACCAGACCGCATAGAGCCAGGATCTCTGCGATTCGGCGGTTGCGGGGGATTTGTCGATCCAGGATGTTGTCAAGAGAAATGCCATTTGGCAAGCCGCCGGGGCTTTCGATCACAAGCCTGTCCGGGAATTGCCGGATGAACACACTCCCGGCCAGCTGATAGTTCCGATGGCTGACCGCGTTCAGGATGGCTTCTCTGACAACACTTTCGTTGAAAGTCGGGATATCGAAGATAAAGAAACCTTCCTGATAATGCTGAATGTCATTGCGCAGATTTACCAGTTCCCACAGGCGATTGAAGCAGGCGAAGAAACCGACCCTGAACTCTTCCCGCTGGTTGGCTGGTCCGGAAACGTTGGAATAACGATACTCAAAAATGATCTCCGACTGTGGCAGTAGCCTTCCGAGCGCTTCCTTCTTTCCGAACAGGATCAGCGCGGCATAGGTGATGCCTTCGTCTGTGATCGCTTCGCAGTCGTGCAGCAGTTGTTCGGCGGACAGATTGGCCAGACGCCTGTTTCCACTCTTCTCAATCCATTTATCCCGGAATGCGTCGATGGCAGTTTCATCAAGGTCGGAGATTTTCGCTTTTTCGCAGACGCTGCCGGAAAAATCAATACCAGTCTCCTCGTAAATCCGACGACGGACATTTTCCGGCAGGGGGATCAGGCTGTCGCCTTCATACCACCAGGCCACGCCGTCCACCTGTACAGGCAGACCCATGGGGCGGCTGGCGACATCAAACACCAGGACGCGCCGACCTTCGTCATCATAAAGGATCTGAAAGTCCACCATAACCTTCAGTTTGTCGATCAACCCTTTTCGTGTACGTTCAGGCTGATCAAACGCCTCGCTGCCGACGACCTTGCGGGGGCGTTTGTCCGTGATGCCAAGAACCAGCATACCGCCGCCACAGTTGGCAAGAGCGCAGCAAATCTGGGCCGCTTCATCAGAATCAAAGCGCCTTTTTGCCTCTTTGAACTGATAGTGCTCGCCTTCTTTGGCATTCAGCAGATCATCAATCGTTATCAGGCTGTTTAGCATAACGGCACTCCTTATTATTCATTAACTTCTGCTTATCTGTTTATTCTAACGTTTTGTTTGCCTTGTAATTCTTGCGCATCTCTTCTCTGTGTTCATTGTACAAGTTGTACATTTTTTCTTTGAACCTGGATAGTTCTTTTGACTCATGTTCAGTAGCAGGCTCTCCTTTTCTATATATATAATACATCCTTATCAGTTCCTCATATGAAATAACGCAACCGAAGTAATTCAATTTTCCATGACCAATGGCTTTATCCAATGATCCATGACTTTTAATAATCATTGGAATGTATAAGGAAAACACTGTTTCCAAATATTCGTCTTCCGTTAGTTCGCCGCTAAGAATTTTATCCCCAAGTTCCTGCATACTCTTTATTTCTGCAATACTAATTGATTTATCCATGAATAGAAACAGCGCTGTATCAGGCAGATTCTCTGGCGGTACGATTAACTGGGTATCCAATCTGCCATCACTGTTTGCATATGCCATCATATTGGGTGGATAAACAGTAATGCTGTTCAAGCCTTGAAATAGCAATAAATAAAACATCAGCAAAGCATTAGAAGCGTTGTTATGCATAGCAAATAACGTGTCTGTGCTGGGCATAAGTGCGATTGAAGACAATCGTGCCTTGTGGATTGGAAGAATTAGCCCTTTATTCAACACGCAAATACATGTGATTTGCTGCTCCGGTGTTAATTGATTTGATTGTTCGAGGAAATTCTTATAAATCGTTTCTAATGTGCTATCCGCATCATAAGCAAATACAAATCCCAAGGTCGGGGATATTTGCCCAGTAATCGTATTCTTTTTCAATGAGCGCACACTTTTTATGTTTTCGATGCATTTTGTCAGTTCGTCTTTTGTTAGCGTGGATTTCACTTCGATAACAGCATATACGCTTTCGATGGGTATGACATTAGCTAAATCCCGATCTTGCAGAAACGGTGTGGCGATTCTATCATGGATAATCACATCAACTTGTCGGCTTTGATGATCAAAGCTGTCAATAATAATGCCTTCCGAGAATTCAAATTTATCTGGAATATGGGGACGAAGATAATGCATCAAAGCGTTTTCTCGCGCAGTTCCTTTTACTCCTGGATGGGAAAGCAATTTGGTGACTTTCTCAAAGTCACTCTGCATTTTTCCAGAAATAGAGTCAAAAACTTCTTTAATCAAGGTGGTTATCTCCGTTCTATTGTTGATCCTTGGCACAGCGGCAGAAGCTCTTCCAGCTTTGCAACGATGCGTTTTTGTTCGGCAAGGGGTGGAAGGGGAATAACTTTGGGAGTAAGCATAGGAACTGTAAGCTGCGGAATGCTTGACCCTACCCCTGATTCAGGCAATGCTTGTAGCACATATTGTATGTACCGTGGATCGATGTTTGCATTTTGCTCAATAACGATTAGCCTTACTACAGGACAATACTCATACTTCCTAAAAACTGAAAAACCAATTGTTCCTCTGCCAGCTACTGTGACAGTATATGCTTTAGCAGTTGGTTTGCCTGTATAACCAAGTATGCCCTCATTTTCAACACCATTGCCAACGACAGGGATAAGATGAGTATTATCCTTTACCTTTGAAAAATCCTTTGGCTTATCCCCACCTGCATAAATTGCGTTTGCAATGCCTCCAATTCGCACCCACTTCCAGTTCTCCGGAATATCAAACGGCTTTTCTTCATCCGAGATGGGCGGGAGGGGCTTGGCCTTTTTGATTTTGCCGGCCTTCTCCAGGGCGAGCTTTTCCTGCTGAATCTGCTGATACAATTCCTCCGCGGTGCCATCCTCCGGGAGCTGTTCCGTCAGCTTGCCCTGAATAGCTGCTTCAATGAGCTTGTTTTTCAAAGAAGCAACGTTATTGATAAATTGCGTATAAAGAGTAGCAGCAGTATCATCAATTTCTGGAGTTGTCTCAATATCTTGTACTTCATCATCAGATAGCAATCCAAGCCGTTTTCTTGCCTTTTTAACAATGTGCGTTAAGCCCTCTGCAGCGGATTGCATCTCATCAAGAATATCGGATACGGAGCGGTCATCCTCTTCGGTGAAGTCGATCCATTTGAAGTTCAAATCCTCCCGGGCGGCGACCTCCTGGGCGGAGAAGCAGCGCCAGCGGCCGTTAGGGTTGGTTTCCGCGTCATAGGTGGGCTGTCGGTCCTGCTGATGCCCGGCGCAGTAGCAATCCACAAACTCCTGCAAATGCGCCCGGGCCATGGGCTTGATAGCCATGGTGTGCTTGACGCCGGTGCGGTAATCATAGACCCAAATATCCTGCGTGGGCTCGCCCTTATCGAAGAACAGCACGTTGGTTTTCACGCCGTTGGCGTAGAAAATGCCGGTGGGCAGGCGCAGGATGGTGTGCAGGTTGTAATCCTTCATCAGCTTGTCCCGCACCTGCTTGGTGGTGCCGGCATCGGTGAGCACGCTGTCGGGCAGCACCACGCCCACGCGTCCGCCGGTGCGCACGATGGACATGATATGCTGCAGGAAGTTCACCTGGTTGTCGCTGGTCTTGATGAATTCCGGGCGGTTGGCGGATACTTCCACGCTGCCCTGGGGCCGGGTGCCGAAGGGCGGATTGGTCAGCACCACCTGGTACAGGTGATCGGAGGTGTCCAGCAGAGAATCCTGATACACGATGGGGCTTTTCTTCACGCCGATGTCATGCAGGTACAGGTTCATGGAGGCAAGGGTGACCACCAGGGAGGTGTTGTCCGCGCCGAAGAGGGCGTTATTTTTCAGGAACTTCTGCTTTTCCACGTCCTTGCTCTGTTTGCGCATGTGCTCATAGGCCGCCAGCAAAAAGCCGCCGGTGCCGCAGCAGGGATCGGCCACCGTTTCGGTGATCTTGGGGTCCACCACGTCCACCATGGCGGCGATCAGGGCACGGGGCGTGAAATACTGGCCCGCGCCGCTCTTTTTATCCTGGCCGTTCTTTTCCAGGATGCCCTCATAGATCGCGCCTTTCAGGTCGCCGTCCATCATGTACCAGTTATCCTCGGACACCATGTCGATGACCTTTTTCAGCATCACGGGGCGGTCGATCTTATTGGTGGCCCGGGTGAAGATGGTGCCGATGAGGCCGTCGGATTCTGAAAGCTCCTTGAGGATTTCCTCGTATTTCTCCACCAGGTCTGTGCCGCTCAGGGCGCACAGATCCTTCCACTTGCTGCCCTCCGGCAGATAGCTGCCCAGTCCCAGGGCTTCCTTTTCATCGTCCATCTTCAGGAACAGGATGTAGGTGAGCTGGGTGATATAATCGGTGAAGCCCACGCCCGCCGCGGCCAGCACGTTGGCGATGTTCCACACCTTGGAGAGCAGGGCAGATTCGGTTTTCTGGTTCTTTTCCTGTGCCATATTTCGATACTCCTCTTAAGCAGCTTTTAGCAGAATCTGGGCCATGGAGCGCATTTCGGCTTCCAGCGCCTTCGAGCCAAACAGGGTGATGCCCCTGCGCCACAGGTCGGTATCCACTTCGTTCAGATCCATCACCGACAGTGCGCCGTCGTTGATGACAAACTCGGCGATCTGCCGCATCAGTTCCTTTTGATCGTCGGTCAGGCTGCGCTGGGCCTGGCCGCAATACAGGTTAAAGCGCTGGGTGTACCCATTCAGCAGGCTGGTCAGCGTGCGGCTCCGCTTGTAGGCAAAGCGCACCAGCTGGATCAGGTGCGTGAGGGCGTTCACGTTGGCCTTGGTGTCCAATTCGTCCACGTCGCCGGATTCATCCAGCACCTTGTAATTCTTCCAGATGGGATAGATGCCGAAGCTGCGATCCTGAGCCAGCAGACTGTCCCGCAGCTCCGCCAGCATGGTATGGGTGATCACGGTGTCCTCGGCGTTGTAGATGATGCGCAGGGCTTCCAGACGATCCTTGTTATCGTTCAGATATTTCTCAAAATTTTCGATGAAGGATTTAGCCGTTTCCTTGGAGAAACCGGCGTAAATCAATTCGTCCGGGTCCTCCTCCGTGCGGACGACGTAGCCCCGCTGCATTTCCAGCAGCTTCCGCCGGGCAGGGATGCTGGTGATCAGGCAGTCGATCAGCGCCATGCGAGCGGAATTGTCCTCGGAGGGGCTGTTGTACGGCGGTAGGGCGTCCTGGTCGAACGCCTGCTGGATGGCATTGGCAATGGTGCGGGGAGCGAAGCCGTAATTGGCAATGAACGCATCCAGATGCCGGCTGAACAGCGCGTTATTCTCGTACCGCCGATGGATTGTGGCGCAGTAATCCCGCAGCAGCCACAGGTTTTCATCGCTGAGCTCGTTGTGGGCTATGTGCTCCAATAAATGTTCCAGAGAAAGCACCTTTTGCCCAGGCTTGGGATTCACTATAGGATGAGGGATGACCTTTTCGTGCTCAGTCACACCCACGGCATCCACGATGTAATAGCATTCCTTGGTGCCAGCGTTGGGCGTGACCTCCCGCAGCTTTTCATCGTCCACCACCCGGCAGCCGCGGCCCTTCATCTGGGTATACAGTACATCGGACATGACGTCCTTCATGAACAGCACGACTTCCAGGGGCTTCACATCGGTGCCGGTGGCCACCAGCGTCACCGTGACGGCGATGCGGAAGTCTTTTTCAATGCGAAGATCGCGAATCAGGCCGTTGGAATCGCCGGAGGTGTAGGTGATCTTCTGCACAAAATGCTCCGGCACTTCGCCGTCTTCAAATTCCGTCCTGAAGACGTCCTTCACTGCTTCCACGATCTGTGTGGCGTGGTTGTCATCCTTGGCAAAAATCAGCGTCTTGGGCACGTATTCCCATTTCTTTTCCCGGTCGGGGTACAGCTCGTCATAGACGGCTTTTTTGTAGGCTGTCAGCACCTTGCGGATCTGATCCTCGTTCACCACGGAGCGGTCCAGGGCGGACGGATCGTATTCCACTCGCTCACTGGCTGTATAAACCGTTTCCCAGCCTGTCCTGCGGGCTGTTTCCATGAGCTTCGTTCCCGCACGTATTGCTCCGCCGTGCTCGGTGATCTGGGTCTTGATGCGATAGATGCGGGAAGGCACATTGACACCATCCACCACGGAATCATCGTAGGTATAATTCTCAATGATGTTATTATTGAAGAACGCATAGGCTTCCGGCGTGGGTGTGGCGGTAAGGCCCAGGATATGCGCGCCAGAGAAATAATCCAGCACTGACCGCCACTTGCCGTAAATGGATCGGTGGCATTCATCCACGATGATCAGCTGGAAGTAGTTCGGCGGAATCCTCAAATCACCATCCAGGCGGATGATATCTTTGCCCTCTTTTTCTTCCTCCTGCGTTGTCCGCTCGTCTTCGGCGTCCTCGCTATCCTCCGAAAGCTGCTGCCCGGTCAATACGGCAAACAGCTTTTGAATGGTGGAAATCACAATGTCGGCTTTTAGCTCGGTATCATGTTTCAGCCGCTTGATCTCATAGAGGGAGCTCATTTCCGTCTGGCCTTCCGTGCGGTCAAACTGGCTGAACTCACTCTCTGTCTGACGGGCTAGGTTGTTCCGGTCCACCAGGAACAGGATGCGGCGCACAGGAGTATAATTCAGCAGGCGATAGCTGGCCAGGCAGGCCAGATAGGTTTTGCCGCTGCCGGTGGCTAGCACGGCCAGGCTTTTCTTTTTCCCATTCTTGATGGCGTTTTCAAACTCCATCTCGGCGCGATACTGGCAATCGCGCAGGCCGCGCTTCTCCAAGCAGGGCAAAGCGCCATAGGCAGAAATCTGATGAATCAGCTGAAGCATCTTCTTGGGAGAATGCATTTCGGTCAGCTCAATATAATCCGTTTCAGGAGAAAGCAGATTTTTGAAATAAATCTTGCTCCCGTTGGCCAGATAAACCAGCGGAATCAACCCGTCATACCAAAGACCATACCAATTTTGCGGATGAGTGGCATAGCCCTCGGCCTGGGACTGCACATCTTCCGCCAGCGGGTTTTCCTCCCGCTTGGCTTCCACCACAGCGATAGCCTTATCATCCACAAAAAGCAGATAATCGCTTTCCGTGTTTCCCTGCATCAGCCCTTCCTTAACGGCGGAAGCACTGTGAGGAGTATATTCTTTACGGGATACAATTTCCCAGCCGGCTTTTTTCAGTTGCCGGTCAATCTTCTCCCGCGCTCGTTCTTCAGGAAGCATGGCGCTCCTCCTTTGGTCTTACGATGGGATTACTCCTACTGCGCAATTCTTTTCCTCAGGTCATCCAGCTTTTCCCCATTATAGGTAAACCAGATTGTTCCCTGAACGGGATGGGTGAAGCCTTTCAGCTTCTGCGCCAGCGCAGACAGCGATGTGGTCTCGCCGTTATACTCAATATGCCGGTCATCAACCACCGTGGGGCGGACGGATTCATCGTCAACAAAAACGATTTCCGCACCGAAAGGAATCCTACATTCACTGAACCGGAAGGGCCCGCGCCGGGCTTCTTCCCGTACTTCCTCAGCTATTTGCTCGTCAATGATTTCATGGCCTTCCGGCTGAACCCGCTTCAAACGCTCCTGCGTTCCGCTGATTTTTGCGATGCTCTCCAGCAGGCTGTACGCATCCTCCGCAGACATGGCGTAAAACTCCTTCACCCGCTCACGGCCATCGAAGGTTTCGATGGAGCGAAGGTCGGGATTCAGCCGGTCGATCAGCTTGTGCAGTTCCTTATCGGTCAGAGCGCTTTCAACCTCATAGACAGCATAAGCCCGAAAAGCAAAGGGGATCGTTTCGCTGCGGTTCAGCTGCTGCAGCCGACGCTCCAAATTCTTTGCATACCCGATCTTGATATAATCAGGAAAGGATGGATTGGTCAGAATATAGATAACGCCTTTCGACATAGGGAATACCTCCATCGTGTAAATTCACTGAGGGTCCTGGATCAGCTCCATAATATCATCCATGGTACAGCCCAGCGTGCCGCAGATTTTGACCAGCGTTTCCACACGCACATCCTCGTTTTTACCTAGCTTGGCCATGGCGTTGGTGCTGATCTTGGCCGCTTTGATGAGCTGCGTTTTACTCATACCTTTGTCGATAAGCAGCTTCCATAATTTATTGTAGGATACAGACATTGCGTTGTCCCTCCATATGCGAAATAACGGCAGTGTGTTCCTTGAAGAGTATACCACATCCTACAGTTATCTGCAATATAAAATTGCAATCCTCAATCGGTGCAATCCTTTCCTGAGATGCTGCTTCTGCCGTCATCATTGCACTCATGGCAGTTGTCCTTCAGGGGTAGGGTGACAATCATCTAGATAGCTTTATGATTGAGTTTTGCATGTATCCCTGGCTCCGTTCCTGGCCTCGTTTCTGGTTCCGTTTCTGGCTTCATGATGGAGCCAGATGATTTGTACTGGCCTCGTTTGTGGCTCCACCATGAAGCCAGAACTCATTCCACTGGCTCCATGATGGAGCCAGTGGCTATTGGCTGGATCTGAAGTATAGTGATCGGCGTGGCTAAATATCATATGGCAGTATTGAAAAGGTGAACAATAGCTCCTCCGCAAAAAAAGTTGCAAAGTTCATATGAAAAAATGTGTCGTCCAATGTCGTGTAAATGTCGCCCTGATGTCGTCTTGATGTCGTGGTGGAGAATTGGTATCATGTATAATGTGAAAAAGTAGAACAGGAGAAAATGGAACGTGCCACATAGCAGCACCTATGTTTGCTGACGGATATGCAAAAAATGTCGCATGATGTCGCATAATGTCGCAAGACGCCGAGGTCAAGATGTGCTATCATGTACGATGTAAAGCTGGACAAAAATTGTCGTCCCCCGTCGTGAAATTGTCGTCCAATTTCGCCCCTGTGCCGTCTTAACACCAGGCCCTTTCGATGCTATAATGTACGATGTAAAAGAAGGATAAAAGTTGTCCATAGCAAGCCCCCATTAGGTCCCCTCTAAGCCCCCAGTTAGTCACTTGACTGCACTATCAAAATATCCTATCATGTACATAGAGGAGTTAGAAGCACTGGCGATTATGCTGGTGCTTTTCTTTTACCCATTGCCCATCGAAAAAGGAGGAAGGGCATGAACGAAAATCAGAAACGCACCATCCACTACAGTTTCAAGGCCACACCGGAGGAGGACGAGATCATTCAGAAAAAGATGGAGCTGGCCGGAATCAAGAATCAGTCCGCGTTCATTCGGCGCATTGTTCTGGGAGGATTGATTCTGCGTCTGGATCTGCCGGAACTGAAAAATGCAACGCGTCTCATGGGCAATCTTTCCAACAACGTGAATCAGATTGCCCGGCGGCTACATGAAGGCGGATCGATTTATGAAACGGAGATAGACGACATTGTGGAAAGGCAAAAGCAGTTACAGGATACGCTGGACAAAATTCTTACCAGCCTGGATCGGATAAGACGATAAGCAGGGATCATCATTTACGATCGCGGCGGTTTGCTGCTTGCAGATCGCCGCTTTCTTATGCACAAAAACAGGAGGAGCCATGGCGACCACAACGATTTTGACCGTTCACGTCAACAAAGGAAAAACGCCGAAGCAGTGCGTATCGGCGCAGCTGAATTACATCATGAATCCGGCAAAGACCAACGGCGGCAAGCTCATTTCATCACATGCCTGCATGCCGGAAACGGCGGTCAACGAATTCATGCTGTACCGACAAGAGTATCTCGAAAACACCGGCAGGGAAATCGAAAATGAAGTTTTGGTCTATCACGTCCGGCAGGCTTTCAAGCCGGATGAGATCACGCCGGAGGAAGCAAACGAAATCGGGAAAGAGCTGGCCTCCCGGATGACCAACGATCAGTTTGCCTACGTCGTTGCGACGCACATCGACAAACATCATGTGCATAACCACATTGTCATTTGCTCAACGGCACTTGATTGCCAGCACAAGTATCGGGATGTGAAACGCAGCGGCAAGGATCTTGCTCAGCTCAGCGATGAGATCTGCGAGGAGCACCAGCTTTCGGTCATTCGTGATCCTCAGAACAAAACTGTTTCTTATGACAAGTGGCAGGGCAATCAGCGAAGGTTCACCCATCGGGATGAGCTGCGAATGATCATCGACGCCGCGCTGCGGATGCAGCCTGATGGCTTCGATGCGCTGATGCAGCTGCTGGAAGATGCCGGTTGCTGCATCAAGCGCGGCGCACATATCAGTATCAAGCCGCCGGAGGGAGAGAGGTATATCCGGCTCGATACGTTGGGGCCGGAATATGATGAAGCATCTTTGCGCCGGACGCTGGCGCATGATCATGTGCACATTCCGAAAATCCCGCGGGGCGATTTTACTGAAAGTCAGATCAAGCGGCTGATCGACATTGAAGCGAAGCTTCGCGCCGGCAAAGGGAAAGGTTATCAGGTTTGGGCGGAGCTGAACAACATCGACGCGAAAGCGCAGATGGTGATCTTCCTGAAAGAGCATCAGATCGGTTCGCTGGAGGAGCTGAACGATCAGATTCAGGAGCTGACCGATCAGCGAAACTCTCTGAAAGCTTCCATCCGGGAGAAGCAAAACCGGATGAAAGAAATCAATCGGCAGCGACAAGCGATCCGGGATTACAGTCGAACGAAAGAAGTTTACACCCAGTATCGGGAATCCGGCTGGTCGGTGAAATTCTATCAGGAGCATCGGCAGGAGATCGAAGATCACAAAAACGCCCAGGCGGTTTACTCGTCTCTCGATGGAAAGATGCCGACGCTGAAAGAGCTGACGGCGGAGTACGATGAGCTGAAGGAACGGAAAGAAAACGATCAGGCAGCACTAGACAATCTGAAACCAAAGCTCACAGACCTGAAGCATATCCGGTATAACTACGAAATTCTGGAACGGGACAGTGCACCAAATAGTCACCAACACGCCACACCAAAAGATCACCACTTCGATGAACACGCCGTCCATCACGATGACGAATCCCGCTGATTCGCAGAACAACCACAGCGCTTGCGCTGGTAAAAGGGGCTTGGGGGCCGTGCCATCCAACAAGCAAAGTGCAAAAGGTGCTACCTTTGCCCTGCTTGCTACTATGCTCCATGGCGGTTTTCGGGAGAGCATGGAATTGTGTTCCTGAAAAAAAGAAATTTCATTTCGTGAAAACTTTTGGCCCTGGAAGCCCAGTAAAATCGTCATTTCAGAAAATCAGGCGGTCGTAAAAAAGCCAGTAAAGCCTTACGCCGCAACGCTTTCCGAAGTTTTCAAAACGTGAAAACGATTTTGAATGCCATGTGATATGGTGTCAGTGAAAGCCTGAACGTCAGGCTTCATCCCCCACGATTTCCGCGCAGGAAAAGCTATCCTGCACGTTCACATATAGCCGTCCTGCGTCATGCCGCCGCGAAGCATGATCCGAACGCAGGACGGCGAGATGTCCTCCTGCTGTGTGATCGGACATACAGCAGAAAACACAACAGCGAAATCAACAACAGGAGGAAACATGAGTTTACTTTTCACTCAAGTCAAATCTCAAGTCACAACACGTCAAGCAGCCGAACGATACGACGTTCCCGTGAATCGCAGCGGCATGGCCTGCTGCCTCTTCCATGATGATCATCACCCTTCTATGAAAATCGACGAACGGTTTTACTGCTTCGGCTGCCACACCACCGGCGATGTGATCGATTTCACGGCCAGGCTGTTCGATCTTTCGCTGTACGACGCGGCGAAAAAGCTGGCGAATGATTTCAACATTCAGCCGCTGCCGCCGAGTCAAAGCGCATCGATCCCGAAGCTACCCGCTGCTGTGATCGAAAGAAAAGAGGAACAGAGCGTACTCAATATCCTGATCGAATACGAGCGGCTCCTGGAGAAATGGAAGGAAGAGTATGCTCCCTCTGATCCCACGGATGAAAATATTGATGACCGATTCGTGCATGCTGTTCATCACCTGCCGCCACTGAGCGATGCCATTGATCGTCTGCTTTCATCCGACCCGGACGAGCGGAAAGCAATCATGGATCACATCAGCAGCACGGATGCTGTTGCAAAAATTGAAGAGATCCTCAACGAAGGATGTCAGGAGGTGAAGAACAGTGGCCCAGAAAAAGATCGAGCGGCTTGATACCTGGCCGGAATGGTTCACGGGGAAAACAATCAATGAGCCCATCTTCTGCCGTGAATTTCTGGAGCGGCACCGGCTGGCCTACACCGAGAATTCCTTCTTCACCCCAGCGGGAAGGGTCACCGATGAGAACGCCATGCGGCAAACCATCTATCAGCAGCTGGAGCCTTTCATCGTTACCGGAATGAGCAAAAAGGTGGATGACATCATGAAGGATCTTCGCATCAAAGCCCAGGTGACGGGTTTGCTGCCGCAGACAGACCGGGTTCACGTGCAGAATGGCACGGTGTTTCTGGACGGCAGTTTCAGCGAAGCGAAGAATGAAATCGTCAGAAGCAGATTCCCTGTTCGGTTCAATCCGAAAGTGAAAAAGCCGGAGCGCTGGCTGAAATTTCTGTCAGAGCTGTTCTGGCCGGAGGACATTCCCACACTGCAGGAATTCATCGGGTACTGCCTGATCCCCAGCAACGCCGGACAGAAGATGATGGTGATCAAGGGCAGCGGCGGCGAAGGCAAGAGCCAGATCGGCCATGTGCTGTCCCGGATGTTCGGCCCCAACGCGAAGGACGGAAGCGTCGGAAAGATTTCTGAAAACCCTTTCGCCCGTGCCGACCTGGAACACATTCACCTGATGATCGACGACGATATGCGGCTGGAAGCGCTGAAGCAGACGAACTACATCAAAGCGATTGTCACGGCGAAGGGGAAAATGGATTTGGAGCGTAAGGGCAAGCAGAGCTATCAGGGATTCATGTACGCCCGCATCCTGGCCTTCTCCAACGGCGATCTGGTTTCCCTGTATGATCGCAGCGATGGCTTCTTCCGCCGGCAGCTGATCCTGACAACAAAGCGAAAGCCGCCGGATAGAATCGATGATCCCAACCTTTCGGAAAAGCTCTGTGAAGAAATGGAGGGCATCTTTCTCTGGGCGATGGCGGGATTGCTGCGGCTGGTGAAGAACAACTTCCAATTCACAGAGAGCAGTCGGGCCAAGCTGAACCGGGAGATGGTGAAGAAGGACGCCAACAACATCGAGCTGTTCCTAGAGTCGAAGGGATACATTGTCCGCGATCCGGAACGTTCCATCAGCTCTAAGGATCTGTACGCCGTGTACTGTACCTGGTGCGATGAAAACGCCTACCCGCCCATGAAGCGAAAGACGTTTGTGGAATATCTGAGCGCCAATGAGGAGAAGCTCGGCATTCACTACACCACCCATCTCACCAACAGCGCAGGCCGCGAGGTGAGAGGCTTCAGGGGGATTGGATCTATCATCAGCCCGTCGGGTTACATGCAAGGCGGATGGCAGAAGGTCGATCCTGAAGACAACCCGTTCAGAGATGCATAAAGCGACTTTTGCCCCAAACAAAGCGTCCATGCGTCCGGACACCAAGGGAGAAAGACCAACCCTGAGCCACAATCACCGGACGCATGGACGCATCAAAACGGGGAAAAAGCGCTTCTGTGCATTATGGGTTTTCACAGAAATCAAACAAGTCTTGTTACCTGTTGAAACGCTTTGGGAAAGAAAAAATCCTTATTTTTCAAGGGCTTCCGGGCACGAAAAAGGGCGATTTTGAAGGCAGACGATAAATATATCGTCTCCCTCAAAAATGGGGTTCTAACCGGTAACAAAACGGCAGGAGCAGACAAAAGAAGAAAGTTTACAACTTTTTATCGCTTTAAAGCATGAAAGGATATTGAAATGATGAGAAACAGGCTTTATACTAAAGATGAGGTTCTTCAGGTCGTTGAGGCAGCGCTCAACGCCTTGGATAATCAAAGCGCTCCCATTCAGGAGCCGATGCACCTTGACAACAGCACATCTCAGCAATCATCGCCGGGCACGAAAATGACATTGTCCGTCCGGGAAGCCGCCGAGCTGATCGGGATCAGCAAGCCGAAGATGTACGAGCTCATTCACAGCAATGAGATCCCGTCCATCCACGTCGGAAAGAAGATTGTGATCGCCCGACAGGCCCTCATGGACTGGCTGTCGAAAGGAGAAGGCAATGGCAAGAAAGCGTGCTAACGGCGAAGGAACCATCAGAAAACGGGCTGACGGAAGCTGGGAGGCCCGATACTGTGCCGATGGGAAACGGCATTCGGTCTATGGAAGATCCCAGGCGGAAGTCCGGAAGAAGCTGACAGAAGTATCCGTCACCATCGATCATGGCGATTACAGAGAGGACAGCGGCCTGACTCTCGGCCAATGGCTGACCATGTGGCATCGGGATTACCTGGGCAATGTGAAGCTGGGCACTGCGGATACCTACGAAATGCAGATCCGGGTGCACATCGTCCCCGCGCTCGGAGACGTCAAACTGTCGGCACTCCGGACGCCCATGATCCAACGCCTCTACAATAAGAAGCGGGAGGAAGGGCTCAGTCCTAAATCCATCAAGAACATTCACGGCTGCCTGCATAAGGCGCTGGATGTGGCTGTCAGGATCGGGTATCTCAGCAAGAATCCATCCAGCAACTGCATCCTGCCCCGGATCGAGCAAGCGGAGATTCATCCGCTGGATACGCCAGAACTGTCCAAGCTGCTGGCCTTTCTGAAAGGCCACGAGCATGAAGCGCTCATCGTGACCGCAATCTTCACCGGATTGCGGTCCGGCGAGCTGCTGGGGCTGACCTGGGATTCTGTGGACTTTGAGAACGGTCTGATCCGGGTCACCAAACAGCTGGCTCAGCCGAGAAAGAAAGGCGAAGTCTTCCGGTTCGCGACACCGAAGAACAGCAAGCCCCGCACCATCGCTCCCGCTCCTACGGTCTTCCAGGTGCTGAAGAAGCACAAGGAAGAGCAGGAAGCACAGCGGAAAGCGCTGGGACCGGCATGGAACGATGGCGGCTTCCCCAACCTGGTGTTCACGCATCCGGATGGCAGCCACCTGTCCCAGCCGACCGCATGGAAGATTCTTCACAAGATCCTGGTGGCAGCGGGCATCGATGCCCATCGCTTCCATGATCTGAGACACACTTATGTGGTCAGCTCCATTATGGCGGGGGACGACATAAAAACGATCCAGCAGAACGCCGGGCATTACTCCTCGGCATTCACACTGGATCGCTACGCTCATGTGACCAACACCATGCAGAAGGAAAGCGCGAACCGCATGGAAAAGTTCATCGCCGGGTTGTAAAACGATGAACAAAAATAGAAAATTTCACCCAACCATGTCCCATGGTGTATAGCCCCACCCCAATATCAGGTCCGTTGGGGTGGGGTTGGGGTGGAAGGCCGCCAAAAAGAAGCAGAACCCTTGAAAAATCAAGGGTTCCGTGGTGCGGGAAACAGGACTTGAACCTGCAAGTTCGTACGAACACATGAACCTGAATCATGCGCGTCTGCCAATTCCGCCATTCCCGCAAGCAATTTAACTTGCGAGAGATATATTACCACAGCGGGGCGGGATTGTCAAGCTGGAATTTCAAGAAAATTCGCGTTTTTCGCAAATTCTTTTTAATGGAACTGCGCGTCGTACATTTCGCGGTAGAAGCCGCCCTTGGCCATCAGCTCCCTGTGGGTGCCGGATTCCACCACGTTGCCGCCGCGCACCACCAGGATGAGGTCGGCGTTTTTGATGGTGGACAGGCGGTGCGCCACCACAAAGCAGGTTTTATCGCGCATCAGGCGGCGCATGGCCTGCTGAATCTGCACCTCGGTGCGGGTATCGACGTTGCTGGTGGCCTCGTCCAGGATCAGCATGTGCGCGTTGACCAGCATGGCGCGGGCGATGGTCATCAGCTGCTTCTGCCCCTTGGAGATGTTGGCGCCGTCGTCGGTGATCACCGTGTCGTAGCCCTGCGGCAGGCTCATGATGTAGTGGTGAATCTTGGCCGCCTTGGCCGCCTCGATGACCTCCTCGCGGGTGGCGTCGGGGCGGGCGTAGGCGATATTTTCGTAAATGGTGCCCGAGAACAGCCAGGTATCCTGCAGCACCATGGAGTACGCGCCGCGCAGGCTCTTGCGGGTGATGTGGCGGATATCGTGATCATCCACGGTGATCTGGCCGTCGTTGATATCATAGAAGCGCATCAGCAGGTTGATCAGCGTGGTTTTGCCGCAGCCCGTGGGGCCCA
>ERZ857757.819-NODE-819-length-28864-cov-3.759103_pt1 | contig 28864 bp, 35 predicted proteins | sample MGYA00519764_ERZ857757 | MGnify/ENA primary metagenome ERZ857757 (study PRJEB31778, sample SAMEA3449359) | human gut metagenome | biome: human gut; feature: human-associated habitat; material: faeces | place: United Kingdom | collected 2010/2012 ... | reverse complement strand
ACATTTTTGCCGCGGGCTCCATCTCGCGCAGCGCACGGCCGGAGACGAAATCCACCGCGTATTTCTTATCCTTGAGGGTACAGGTGATCATGACCAGAACCTCCTATATAATATGAAGGGATCCCCGCACAGCGCTGTGCTGTGCGGAGAGATAAAAAAGACAGATCAACCGCCCGTTGCAAAGACCGGCTCGTACACGCTCTGCAGGAACGTCGCACCTTTCGCCGCAGTAAAGCCGTTCTCGTCCTCATCGACCACAGCCTGATAATGGTTATCATGCGTGCGGCGAATGGCCGTCCATTCGACTTCGCCGGTCTGGCGGGTGATGGACTTGCCTTCCTTCGTGGCATAATTCTCAGTCACAGGCTTGGCGCGCACCTTGTAAAGCCAGACGTAGCGATACTTGTGATTCGCCTTCTCGCTCTTGAAGCCCACCGCGAAATAGGGCGGCTTGTCGGTCGAAGATCGAATCAGCACGCCGTTGTCGTCGATCTTGTTGGCAAAGATCATCTCCTGAATGATCAGGGGCAGATCGGCCATCTTCGTCTTAAACGACAGCTCGGGATCAGGATACAGAACGTCAAATTCCGCGTCGTCCGCGTATTGAACGTCCGGATCGGCGTTCTGGGGCGTAATAGACGCCTCGATTGCACCGGCGACCAGCTGAAGTTCACCGTAGGTCAGCGTCTCCTCGGTATCCACTGTCAGCGGCGCAATGACCATGTTTTTAAGGCCCACCGTAGAGCTTACGGTAGGCGAAGCAGCGGGATTTGCCATGTGATATGCCCTCCTGTTATTTCAGTAATTCATCCTTCAGGACATTTTTCATAATCTGATACGCCTCGTCCTTGCGCACATCGAAAGCCGGACGCACAAAGGGATGCGCGGGAGCAGGCGCGGGGCCGCCGTGTCCATGCTCGACCGGATTGGCATAGTACGCTCCCTTTTCGGAATGATTCACGCCGATGGTGATGTACTTGCCACCGCTGCGGGATTTTCGGACACTGTGGGTACGGATGGAACCGTGCAGCGCGCCGGTGATAATTTGGGGATCGGACGAGGCGTTGTGGAGCATCTGTTCCTCAATGGGCTTCGCGCCTTCCTGCAGCGCATGATTCACGCCCGCGCCGAACTCCAGATTGGACGCCATGTTGGTCAGGTCATCCTTCAGGTTATCAAAGCCCTGCAGTTCCATTGGCATGGTCATTTCCTCCCAGCGGAGCCTCCTGCCAGTAGACCCAGGTCCACTGCACGGTGTAGGTGCGCGTGGCCGGGTCGTAGGCGGGCTGATTGTAGCCCTTATCGCTCTCTTCCAGCATCCAGAAATCCGCATCGTACATCGCCTGTCGGATGCGATTTGCCATATCGGTGGGGTCGATATCGCTCCAGAGGTTCAGATAGACATACGTTCGATACCCCACAGGACGGTCGTCTTGAAAGGCCGTCTCCGTGGTGGTGCTGGAATAGACCACGTATTGCAGCGGCGGATTCTGGTTTTCGGACGTGGCGCGCCAGATGCCGGCGATGACTGGGATACCGATGTTTTTGAGCGCTTCCTGTACTTGTCTCATCCGCCTTCACCGCCCCTCGCCCTGCACTTTGCTTGCGCGAGGGTTTCGTGCGCGTCTTGCTGCGCTGCGCTTGCGCACTCAGGATTCGCTCTGCTCATCCGCTCACTCCCTTCGCAATGGACGCTTTCAGGCCAAGATACGTTTTCTTGAACGAATACTCGCCCAGCGTAGAGATGATCCACTTCTCATCCTGAAATTTCACCCACATGCCGGGCTTCACGTCCCTGCGATAGCGAATGGTGAAGTTGATGACCTGCTCGGTGTTCATTACGTCGGCGGCCCTGTAATGCTGGTTGCCCGCGTCGACGGCGGACGCCCATACGCGGCAGAGCACCACGTCCTTCGGCTCGGGATAGCCGTTTTCATTGATCCTATTCTCGGTATAACCGATCTCCACCAGATGGCACAGATCCCCGGGATGGGGCGTGCCCTCGAAGTTTTTATAACCGCGCATAAGCAGTCACCTCCTTTGCGAAGCACAACATATTCACATATTCCACAGGCTCATCCACAATATGCTGTATCTCGCCTCAAAACATTTTCTCCGGATCGCGATAGGGATACAGCAGGCTGTCAAACGCCATGCGCATGGCCTTGTAGGCGGTCATGTCAGGGATATCCCGATTCTCATAGTAGAATCCCACCATGAGCAGAACTGCCAGCCGTACAGGTTCAGGCGCGGGATCGGAAAACTGCGTCCGGCAGTAATCCTCCGCCGCGCCCTGCGCCTGCACAATCAGGCCGGTCAGATAGGCGTCCTCCTCGTCGTGCTGGATACGGAGATGGGTTTTCACCTCATCCACGGTAACGATCATCGACACCGCCTCACTTGCCGGTGACCATCAGGCCGCAGCTGCGCAGCGCCGCCAGCAGGGCGTTATAGTCGTCCTTCAGCGCGGCGATGGTAGTCGCCTCGCTGTCAGGTACATATGCGATCTGATCAAAGGGCAGCGAAGGCGTAAACAGATCGTCGCCGCCTTCGATGGTCGCGCCGGGCAGGAAGGTGAGCTTTCCGCCGATGACCAGCTCATTGCCTCCTTGCGCAAAATAGTTGTGGGTGTTGCGGGTAACGTCCGCAACGGGTTCAGCTTTCATCATGCCTTTGTCCCTCCGCTTCTTACGCCTTCATGGCGAGGCACTTCAGGCCCTCGCTCTGCACCAGACGGCCGTCCACGCGCTGGGTGATCTTGAAGCCAACCTGATCCTGCGCGGCGTACAGCTCGTCCAGGCGCTGCAAAGAGCGGCCCTCGCGATCCGCCAGCCAGTAATAGCTGAGATCGCCGTACAGAATGGCCTTGTTACCCGCAGTGGGCAGCGGCATGTAGTTGGAGATCATGACCTTCTGGTTGAGCAGGGTGTCCGGCTGACCCGCCAGCAGACCCAGCTGCCAGATGAAATTGCCCTGACCGTCCTTCAGTTTGCGCAGCAGCTTCAGCGTGGCGTCGTTCATGATCCAAAGCCCCTTGCGGCGATAGCCGGACTTCACGGAATGCTGCAGGTCGATGAGCTCGTCCGCGGTAATGGCCACGGCGGACGCGGCGGTAACGCCCAGCTCCGCCCCCAGGCTGTCGTGCAGCAGTCCCGTGGGCTTGTGGGTGCCGCTGCCAGTGAGAATGGCCTCTTCCTCGGCCGCGCCCACACGGCGGGCGAACTCGCCGGCGATATAGGCGGCCAGATCGAAGGCGCTGTCGTGCAGCAGTTCTTCCGACACGCGGATCATGCAGCCCACCTTGTGAGCGCCCAGGGTCACCTGACCGAAGGTATCGTCGCTTTCGGGGATGGCCGCCTCCTCCTCAATCCAGGAGGCGGAGCCGCGGGCGGTCACCAGCGGAATCTTGCGGTCGCCGGAAGAAGTGGTGATTTTATGCACCAGCCCGCGCATGATGTTTTCATCCTCCAGCCCCTGAATCAGCTGATGTTCAAACTCGTCGGGGACGGTATAGCCGCCCTCGCTCAGCGTGCCCACCTGCAGGGCGTTGCGCACTTCGGGGCTGCGCCGGTCGATATCGCGCATATGCTTCCAGAAGGCGTTGCGGTATTCCGCCGACGCGATGCCGCGCAGGGTCTCCTGCGTGCGCATGGGGCGGGATGCGAGGTTCGGGCTGACGCGCTCGTTCATCTCGCGATCCATCTGCTCCGCACGTTCCATGCGGTCGATGGTATGGCCGAGGTCGACCACCTCCTGCTCCATACGCTCGTACTGCTGGGAGTCCTCGGCGCTCATTACGCCATTTTCGCTGGTATGTTCATCCAGAAAAGCCCTGGCCTTGTCCCAGGCTTCGGCGCGCTTCTGACGCAGTTCAAGAATCTTATTCATAGATTTTTCTCCTTTTTATCGCTCATTGGGTTTGATCAGATCCAGCCGTCTGCGCAGCTGATCTGCGGGAACGCCGGGGTTTTCGCACTGTGCAGCCGCAGGCAGAGCAGCGGCTTTTTCCTGCTTTCGAGAATGACAGCGCTCCAGCCAGAGCCGCACCTTTGCTTCCGCGTCCTTCCGGCTGACTGTGCGCACTGCCGCAGAATCCGCGGGACACGTCTGCGGGTCGGCCACGCCGTCGATAAAACCCTGCGCCAGTGCCGCGCCCGCGTCCATCCAGGTGGTGGCGGTCATCATCGCTGCCAGCGTGCCGCGGTCAATGGGGCTGCGCCGGGAATAGATGTTGAGGATGCTCTCCTTGCAGGCTTTCAGCAGCGCGATGGCTTCGCCGAAGTCCCGCTCATTGCCCCAGGCGACGGTGGATGGATCGTGGATCATGTACAGGCTGCCGGGCGTCATCTCCAGCGTGTCCGCCGCCGCGGAAAGCACCGTCGCCGCCGAAGCTGCCGTACCCGAAATCACCAGATGTACCCTGCCCGGATAGGCGCGGATATCATCGTGCATTCGAACGGCGGCATTGCACGAGCCGCCATAGCTGTTCAGGACGATACGCACGTCGTCGGAAAACTCGCCGTTCTCGCCGTAGAGCGCGTCGTGCAGCATGGCCGGCGTGATCTCGTCGCCGTAAAAGACCTCCTCGTCGATGTAGCCGTTCAGGTTAATCGTTCTCAAGTTCATTCACCTCCGTTTCCTGTGCCCACACGATCCCTGCGAGAATAAAAAAGACGCACGGAACGGCGACGCTGTTCCCGTATGCCTTGTACTCAGCGGAGTCCGTATGGGGATTTTGCAGCCAGCGGATGGTCTGCCGGCGTGTTTTGGGCTTCGTTTTTCCGCCCATGACCGTGCGCCATTCCTCGAAAATTGCTTCCCAGCGGTCTGTTTCCTGATTGGATGGCGCGGGGCTTTCAAGGTTCTCGCACCAGCCGTCCGGGTAGCCCTGCAGTCTGCAGCACTCGCCGGGCGTAAGCCTGCGTACCAGATATGCCGCGGGCGCGGCGACGGCGCCGGGGCCCTCCGCCACCAGCGTGGGCGCTTTTTCTTCGCCGATGTTCATGCTGTACTGCGCGTTTTCACCGGCAGAAAAACAGGCGCGATCCAGCGCGTAGACCGGCTCGTCCTTGCCGACCACAGGCGGATCTTTGTAGTCTCGCGCCATGAGCGGCGGAGATTTTTCCTCGTCCAGCTGGGTGAAAGAACCCGTGGTCATGGCGTAAACGGCATGGCGGTCTACCGTATCCAACGTGAACGCTACTTCGCGGTTGATGCCGTCGCCCTGCGGACCGTTCTGCTCCTTGCGCCCGATCATGGAGCCCTGAATGCAATAGCAGGGCTTTTCTGCCGGCGCAACAACGAGCATCCCGCCCTGATTGCATGCCGGTGAGCCGCCGCTGCAGTCCAGCGTTCGGCTGGTATCCGCTTCATAGATCCCGGCGTGCGGGTTTTCCGACAACATGGCGTGGCTCTGGTCGGATGAAATGCCGAATACCAGCGGAACCTGATTCCCGCCCGTGCCCATGCGTGAACACAGGGTTTGACACAGATCATCCTCTTTCAATCGAATACGACTGTCGGTAGGATTGAAGTCAATCGCCACGCCGGGAACCACGCCAGCCCGGAGCGTAGGCGCACGCTCATCCTCATAGCCGATACCACGGCTGTCGGCGCTGTGCTCGGTGCAGAAGCCTCCGGCGCTTACGCATTCGCCTGACGTTCCAGCGCTATTCTCAGCACTTGGGGCAGCTTCTTTCCGCGCTTCTCCGCCCGGCGGAGTATACCCTGACACGCCTTCGGACTCAAAGAGAACCTTTCCGGCACATGGTCCATCAAGATCGAGGACAGCAAATATACGTTTCCGTCTTTGTGCGACGCCCCAACCCTGCGCGGCGTCGAGGATTCGCCAGGCGAGAGAATAACCGTCGCCCAGGATCTCGCCCGCGTGCAGCCATCGTCCGCTTTCCGGCAGAGGAACATCTGCCGCGGGGTCTTTGATGCGGACGAGGCTTTCGAGGACGCGACGGAAATCCTGCCCATGCTGAGAGGACAGGGCGCCCGGCACGTTTTCCCACACCGCCCATCTCGGATATTGTCCATTCGTACTTCTCCTCATTTCAGTAATAACGCGCACGGCTTCAAAGAAAAGCGACGACTGTTCGCCGCGCAATCCTGCCCGTTTGCCTGCAACAGATAAATTTTGGCAGGGCGAGCCGAAGGTGATAATATCCGCCGGCTCCAGATTGGCGCCGTTCAGTCCGTGCACGTCTCCATAGTGTTTCATTTCGGGCAGCCGCTTTTCCGTCACGAGGATGGGAAACGGCTCAATCTCCGAAGCCCAGACGGGTACGATTCCCGCCATTTTCCCGGCCAAGGGAAACCCGCCGATGCCGTCAAAAAGGCTGCCCAGTGTCAGCTTTCTGTTCAAGTTGAATCCTCCGCAGCGCCCTCCTGTACCGAATTTTCCGGCGCGGCGTTCATTGCTCTGCGTACGGAAACCATGTTCCCATTCACCAGAAGCGCGTTTCCTCCGTCTTCGTCCGGTACAGGATTCATATTTTCAAGATCACGGATATCATTGGTGGACAGCCAGCCGTTCTGCCGTCCAATGGCGTAGCCCTCCATGCGGGATTTGTAATCGCCCCGCATGAGGCCGTCCATGTTGAAACGGACATAAAAAATGCCCTTCTCCTTGTCGGAAAAGAGCGCGCGGTTCATGGCCTGTTCCAGTCGAACGACCCAGGGGCGAATGGTGTGCACGGCAAACGAAATGGACTGATGCTCAATATTGCTGAAAGTAGCGTGCTCCAGATCGCCTACCATGTGCGGCGGCACTCGGTAGATGCGGCAGATCTCCGATACCTGAAACTTGCGCGTTTCCAGAAACTGCGCCTCCGAGTTCGGCATGGAGATGGGTGTATAGGACATATTTTCCTCCAAAACTGCCACACGTCCGGAATTGTTGGAGCCGCCGTAAGCGGCGTTCCAGCTGTCCCGCAGCTTCTTCGGATCCTTCACCGTATTGGGATGGGTCAGGATGCCGCTGGGGCGTGCGCCGTTGGAGAAAAACTTGCTGCCATACTCTTCAGCCGCCAGTCCCAGACCGATGGCATTCTTTTCGAGGGCGATGGGGCTATAGCCCATAATCCCGTCAAAGCCCAGCCCCGAAATGTGCAGCACGTCCTCCGGGCGCAGCTTCACTGTCTGCCCGCTGCCGGTGGAATAGGTATAGGTCAGCGTGCCCGCGCTGTCCCGGTCTACCTCCATGCGATCCGGCAGTAACGGGTACAATCCGAGAATCTGGCTCCGACCGCTGCGGATGATCTGGCAGTAGGCGTTGCCCCAGAGCAGCAGATGCGCAAGCATCGTTTCCCGCCACACGAACGAGGTCATCTCGCTGTTGGGTTCGTCGTGCAGAATGGGATACAGCGGATGATCCAGCGCCTTGACGCTGCCTTCGCCCTGATTCTGATACACGTGCAGCGGCAGGCTGGCGATGGTTTCGGCGATCACCCGCACGCAGGCATAGACCGTGCTCATCTGAATGGCGGTGCTCGCCGTGACCGATTTGCCCGCTGCGCTGGAGCCAAAATAGAACGTGGGCGCGGAACTGACGGAATCCGTCGCGCCGGGCTTGTCCCGGGCACGGAAGAAACGAGAGAATGGATTTTTCATGGATTCCTCCTGTGGTTTGCTTACAGACCGCCGCCTGTTTTCTTGTCATGACAGCTTTTGCATAGCGGCTGCCAGTTTTGTTCATCCCAGAAAAGCACATGATCACCGCGATGGGGAACGATATGATCGACCACGGTCGCGGGCGTCAGCACACTGTTCTTCAGGCATTCGGCGCACAGCGGATGCCGGGCCAGAAATGCCTTCCGTGCCTTTCGCCAGCGTGCGTCATACCCTCGGGCAGCCGCTCCGCCGCGAATGGCGTCATGGCTCCATTCTTTTCGGTGCTCCTCGCAGTAAATCCCCTTCTCGCAGAGATTGGGACAGCCTGGGTAACGGCAGGGTCGCTTGGGAATTTTCGGCATATTACTCACCTCACAGCAGCAATAATCCGCGTTCATTGTACACGGAATCGCTGCCGTTCTGGTTTTTCATCGCCCGATCCAGCGCCATAACCAGTGCTACCGCGCCGTCGATCTTCTCCGTAGACTTTTCTTTATCCAGTTTCAGATTACCGGCAGGATCGGTGCGCACGTAAGCGTTATCGAAATTCCAGCGCAGTACGGGATGCCCGCCATGATTGAGCCGGTGTTCCAGTACGATGCGCATCAGTTCCTTCGTCGGGGGCGACATGTCCCGGAAGCCCTGCCCGAAAGGGATCATCGTAAAGCCGTCATCCTCCAGAGTCTGGACCATCATCGTGGCGTTCCAGCGGTCATAGGCAATTTCCCGGATGTTGTAGCGCTCGCCCAGCTCGCAGATGAATTTCTCAATGGCGCCGTAGTGAACGACATTACCTTCGGTCGTCTGAATGAAGCCCTGACGCTCCCACTGGTCGTACATCACGTGATCCCGCCGAACGCGCAATGCAAGTGTGTCCTCGGGCAGCCAGAAAAAAGGCAGCACCATGTAGGATTCGTTCTCATCCCGCGGCGGAAAAACCAGTACCAGCGTTGTCAGGTCAGAGGTGGAAGAAAGGTCGAGTCCTGCGTAACAGGCGCGTCCTTCCAGCTGATATGGGTCGACAACGCCGCCGCATTCGTCCCATTTGTCCATGGGCATCCAGCGGATACTCTGCTTCACCCACTGGTTGAGTCTCAGCTGACGGAACATATTCTCATCCGCAGGCGTTTCCAGCGCCTTATGATAGGCGTCCCTCACTTTGTCGATGGTGATCGTATAGCCCAGCGATGGATTGCACTTGTACCAGTTCTGCTCGTCCTGCCAGTCTGCATCGTCGGGAAGCCCATAAACCACGGGGTAAAAGCGCGGATCGTGCTTGCGCCCTTCCAGAATATCCAGCGCTTTCTGGTGTACTTCCCAACAGACGGAATTGCGGTCGGTGCCGGCAGTAGTCAGGAAAAACCACAAGGGCTGTTTACGGGCGTCGCCGCTGCCCTGAGTCATTACATCATACAAGGCTCTCGTGGGCTGGGTGTGGAGCTCATCAAAGATGCAGGCGCTGACATTCAGGCCATGCTTGGTCGCAACCTCCGAGGAAAGCACCTGATAAATGCTGCCCGTGGGCTGATACACCATGCGCCTGGTGGAGGGAATGATCTTGATCAGCTTACTCAGCGTGGGATTTTGTCTGACCATATCGACCGCCACGTCAAACACGATAGCTGCCTGCTGACGGTCGCTGGCGCAGGAGTAGACCTCCGCTTTCCATTCATCGTCGTTGACGAGCATATTGAGCGCCAGCGCCGCGCCCAGCTCGGATTTGCCGTTTTTCTTGCCGATCTCGATATACACCTGATTGTACTGCCGCATGGAAGGATCCTCGTCCCGCACCGTGCCGAACACGTCGCGGATGATCTTTTCCTGCCAGGGCAGCAGCTTGAAGGGTTTCCCGTGAAATTCGCCCTTCGTATGTCTGAGACACTCAATAAAGCGGATGACGCGCCGCGCTTTCTTCTCGTCAAACATCGTCCTGCCACCCGCCCTTCAGCAGCCGCGCCATGGGATCGTCGTCGCTTTCCGCCGCGCCGCCGCTGGCAACAATGCGGGCGCGGCAGGCCGGGGTCAGACCGAATTCCGTGGCGAAGGACTGCATGATTTTCAGATTTTGCTGCGCAATGGAGACCTGCGGAACCTGCTGCACATACCCGGACGGCGTTTTGAAGATGGAGCCGTGCTGGGTAATGAAATCCTCAGCTTCGCGCCATCGGGCATACGCCTGACAGTACCCGGCGAAGGCGGTCAGGTCGGCCATGGTCAGCACGCCCATGGCTTCCAGCGAAGCCGCCAGCCGCTTCCATTCCTTTTTCGCTTCGGGAAGCAGCCACGACGGGCACTTTACGCCGCCCCTGGGCGGAATCGGCTCATGCTCGTTGAGCGGTCGCCGCCCCTTGCCCCGGTCGCCTTCCAGCACCTTCAGCGCCGTGGGTTTCGGCTTTCTGCCAGCCATCGCCATAAGGATCGCCTCCTTTCTCTGACACTATCATCAGAACACTTAGTCCTGAACGTTATTTGCGGGAGCAACCGCGTCATAGGACAGTTCCTCTCCGTTCCGCAGCAGCCGGATATTCTCCGTTCCATACTCGTTTGCGAACCTCATTACTATGGCTGTTGCGTACTTCGGATCCAGCTCCATGGTTCGGCAGATGCGGTCGGTCTGTTCACAGGCCATGAGCGTGCTGCCGCTGCCGCCGAACAGATCCAGCACGATGCTGTTGGGCGCGGAGCTGTTTTTAATGGGATACGCCAGCAGCGGAATGGGCTTCATGGTGGGGTGTTCCTTGCTGCGCTTGGGCTTATCGAAGTTCCAGATGGTGGACTGCTTGCGATCCGCAAACCAGCGGTGTTTCCCGTTGGGCAGCCAGCCGAACAGTACCGGTTCGTGCTGCCACTGATAAGGGCTTCTGCCCAGCACCAGCGAATTCTTCACCCAGATGCACACGCCGCTGATATGAAACCCGGCTTCCTTAAACGCGCGTCGGAAGTTCAGGCCTTCCGTGTCTGCATGGAAAATATAGGCGCTGCCGCCCTCGGCCATATGCGCGGCCATATTGCGGAACGCCGCCAGCAGAAATTCATAAAACTGCCCGTCCGCCATGCTGTCGTTCTGGATTTTCTTTCCGTCCGCGCTCTCGTAGGCCACGTTATAGGGCGGATCCGTCACGACGAGATTGGCCTTATCGCCGTCCATGAGGCGCGCCACGTCCGCTTCACTGGTGGAGTCGCCGCACATCAGCCGATGCTTGCCCAGCAACCAGATATCGCGAGGCTGAACGAACGGCTCTATCTGTTCCGGGTCGATATCGCAGTCGTCGTCCTTCACGTCCTTATCGTGAACCTTGCTGAAAAGATCGTCGATTTCCGCAGCGTCGAAGCCGGTGGCATCCACGTCATAGCCGCTGAGCTTCAGATCGTTGAGCAGATCCGCCAGGGCGACCGGCTCCCATTCGCCGACCGCCTTATTGAGCGCAATGTTCAGCGCTTTTTCTTCCTGCGGGTTTTCGATGTGAACGACCACGCAGTCGATCTCCGTCGCGCCTTCCGCCGTCAGCACTTTGTAGCGCTGATGCCCACCCACGATGTTGCCCGTGACCTCGTTCCAGATGACGGGATCCACATAGCCGAACTCATGCAGGCTGCGCCTGATCTTTTCATACGCCGGATCGCCGGGCTTCAGATCTTTGCGGGGATTGTATTTCGCGGGTTTCAGGCAATCGACGCTGATTCGCTGTAGATTCATGCTGGTATTCATGAAATAATCTCCTTCTCTGCATTATGAGAACAGCCGCTTTTCAGCGGCTGAATAATGTTTTGGGGCTGGATACCCCGGCCCCCGGATTTGTCGGAATTTCACGCGAAAGGGCGCGGCGGTCTCCAGCCAGGGGCTTCCAGAGATTCGATCCCCCCTTGGGGCCGCCCAAAAGCCGACTGGGCCGCCCGGACTTCTTCACGGCGAAGTAGCAAAGCCGACAACGGCGGTCGCCTTTGCCCGGCCCAGGGCTTTTCCGGCCGCGCGGCCGGCCGGAACGGCGCGCTTCCTTATAACGCGCGGAAAAGCCAGTTTTTACGAAACGGCGACGTTTGGGCGACGGAAAGTCTTTTTTTGTTCGCCGTTTTGTGGCTTGCTTTTTTGCCCGGCCAGAGCGAAACTGGCGTTGCCGGCGGGGGAAAAGCCCGCCGCCCCGAAACCCCGGCCGCCCCGCGGCGGCCCCGCCCAACGACCGCGACCGGCTCCCGGTTTTTGCGCCGCCAGCGCAAACGCCCGCCCCGGCGACCCCGCCCCAGTCCGCCTGCTCGAGAAGGCTCTCTGGGCGCCCCCAACGACCGAACCTTTCCGCCCGGCGCCGAGCGGAAAGCCCGAAAGGGAAAGGAAAACGAAAGGAGGAACCCCGGATGAAACGCGCACCGCCGCTTTGACCACTGCTCCGCCTGAAGATGGCTGGGAGGGCTCCCAGCCGAAACGCTGCCAGCGTCGCGGAAAGCCCGCAAAACGACCAAGGAGGTCTGCCTCATGAAACTCGAAGTCCGAAAAGCCCGCGCGGCCGCCGTCGCCGCAAACCTCGCCGCCCAGGCCGCCGTCGCGGCAAGGGAACTGCTCGCGGAAGACCCGTCTGCCTGGGAGGTGGGCGACGCCGCCTACTGGCTCTGCCGCGCGGCCCAGAAGGCCTGCGAAAGCGCCGCCGATGCGCTCGACCCTGAAGAGACGGAGACCAACGCCGATGTTTTCGCCGCGCACCTCATCGCCAGCCGCGCCGCGCAGGAGGCATGCGACCAGGCGGACGAACTGGTCTCCCTGGCCGAGGAACTGAATCACGAAATCCGCCGCTGAAACACGCGGCGGACAGTTTTTAGAAGGAGGAATCTCACCATGAAGGAAAAATCCAACGCCACGCTCCGCCGCGCAGCCTCTCTGCGCTGCCGCACCGACGCCGCCATCGAACGCCTGGGAAGGAACATCTCCTGCTACGAGCGCGGGTACATCACCGCCGGGGAGCTCCTGCGGGAGGCATCCGACGCTGCGGAGCGAGCAGGAAATCTGGAACTCAGCGAGGCTGAGCTCGCCGCCACCGACAGCTTCGGCCGGTCGGTGAACCGCAAGGTGAAGGCGTACCGCGGCTATGCCCGCACCGCTGCCCGCATCGCCATGGGTTTCAAATCGGACGCGGTCTGCCGCCGCAAGGCGCTGGAGCTTGCCCACACGGCGGTAAGGCTTGGAAACCGGCAGATGGCCCGCACCGCCCACGACCTTATCTGGGCCGCTGCCGGCGGTCTGCCCAGCGAGGAAGAGTTCGCCGCCTTCGAGGCCTGCGAGATGCTTTGAAATATCCCCGCCTGACGATGGCCCGGCGGCTCCGGGCCGAAACGCTCCGAGCGTCGCGGGAAGCCCGCAATATCTTTCAAATCGAGGAGGACTTAAAAATGACGGTACGTGAGCTGATGGAGATTCTGGAGATGTTTGACGAGGACGCGGAAGTGAAACTGGCCTATCAGCCCAGCTGGCCCCTTTGCACCGCGGTTGCCTCGGTCAAGAAAAAGGACGGCGTGGTTTACGTCTGCGAAAGCGGATACGGCGGCAACGATTACGCGCCGCACTGCCTCTTCGAAAGCGACGAGTACGTCGACCTTGACGAAGGCGCAGAGGAAGAAGAGTAATCTTCCGAATCGCCCGCCTGACGATGGCCCGGCGGCCCCGGGCCGAAACGCCCCGAGCGTCGCGGGAAGCCCGCAATATCTTTGAAATCAGGGAGGCGTCACCATGAATTTCTTCGAACAGGAACTTCGCCGTTTCACCGGCAAAACCACCGCTTTCAAATCCTGCAAGGCGCTCTACGCAGGCCGCGCCTGCTTCATTCCCCTCAGCGGCAGCCGCCGCGCCCGGCTGGAATTCGTCACCAGCGGCGTGGCCGACCAGTATGACGCGCTGCAGGTCACTATCCTCAGCACCGCCGACGGAAAAATCGACTGCCTGCGGTTCCGCTTCAGCGATTTCTTCGCGCCCCGGAAGGCCGGATGCTCCGGAATCTGCTGCCCGCACATCTGGGTCGACTGCGGCAGGGCCGAGTGGTACGTCGCGCCCACCGCCGCCGAAGTCGCCGCCATCGCCCAGGCCGCCCACGACTACGTCATGCTCTTCGCCTGAGCTTCTGAATCGAGAGGAGGATGTTTATGACTCGCGCATACAAGATTACCCGTCTGCCCGATGGCTACTGCAAGGTGGCCGTCGCCGCCTGGAAAGCCCTCGGCGACCGCGAGCTCTTTGAAATTGAGGGCAGGCTGGTCTTCACTGACGACCTGGAATCTTACATGGAAGGCGGCGACCGCACCGCCTTCTGCGCCGACGAGTTCGACTCCCACGCCGCCTTCGAGAAGTGGCTGCTGAACGCGGTGGCCGAGTGGTGCCGGAACGACCCCCTGATGGTCGACAGCCTCGACCAGTACCTCTGACCCGCCTGACGATGGCTCTATGGCAGGAGCCGAAACCCCCGCAAGGGGTCGCGGGAGCCACAGCTTCCAAATGAGAAGGAGGTACTATCATGAACCAGAACGATATCAACCGCGCCTTCACCGAGAAGGTTGCCGAACTGCTGAGCCGGGGCTATCAAATTTATCCCGGCACCATGGGCGGCTCGCAGGGCGAAATTGCCCATGTCGACCTGTACAGGGGCGATGAAATCATCCGCGTGCTGCTCGACCACAGCGCCGGGCGCGGCGAAAAGCCCGACGGCTTCCGGCTCATCGTCGGCCGGAATACCGACCGCATCCGCATGAACTGCTTCGACACGCTGGGCAACACCATCTGGAACAGCCACCTGGAGATTCTCTCCGAAATCGAGCTCTGCCAGATTGGCGAGAACTACTACACCGACGCGGAGACCGGCAAGTCTATTCAGGAAAAGCGCCGCGCGCGCCGGGAAGCGCGTCACGAGAGCGTTCGCCGAAACCTGCCCGATGCTTTCAAATGCGCGGCGCTGAAGTACGTCCAGCGCCAGCCGCGGATGAAGAGCTGCAAGCTCTCGGACGTCACCCGCGTGACCCGTATCAACCGCAGCAGCTGGGGCGAGGTCACGCCCGCGCTCTACTGCTATGAGATTGAGGCGCGAGGCAAAACCTTCCGCCTGCTGGCGCCCCGCAACGACTGACGCTTTGAAATGGAGGAGGACGTGTCATGATGAATCCAGATTTTGACCTTCCGGCTTTTCTGCTGGGCAAGCTCTACGACAACATGGACTGGGACAATGGCTGGACGCTTTCGGACGCCATCGCCCTGGCCGAGGACATTCGCAGGTACGACGGTATCGATTGCGACCCGCAGGAAATCTATGAAATCATGCGGGAATTCCACGAGCAGGACGCGGAGGACGAAGACTGACCCGCCTGACGAGAGCCGGATGGGTACCCGGCCGAAACGCGCCAATAGAGCGGCACTGCCGGGCGCGTCGCGGGAAACCCGCTGGAGCCATGCTCCTGAATACGATGGGAGGTTATCACCATGAAGACCACGCTGCATAGCGATATCGGCGAGTTCATCACGCAGCTTTCGAATCAGGACGCGCCTTTTCTGAAAGCGGACGCTTACGTTCGCTTCGGCGACCTCATCGTCGCGGTGCGCGACGCCTGGGGCGATTGCGGCGAATATTACGAACTCAGCTTCTGAATCGAAAGGGAGGAAGAAACAGTATGTCTCACGAGATGCTTACACTGCAGGGCAACCTTCTGAATGGCCATGAAGCCATTTGCGTCTGGGCAGTGATTGAAAACTGGTCTGTGGATGAAGAAAGCGGACACAATGAACTCCTGTATGCAAACCAGGAGGATGCTGTCCGCGCTTTTCAATCTCAGCTGGCCGTCGAGGCCAATGAAGGCTGTATTTACAGATGGAAGGACAGAGAAGATTTTCAGTTCGAGCGCAACCCGCTCAGCTATGAATGCTGGCTGGATGGCGATTATTGCGGCAATCACTATGAAATCTTTCTGGAAGAAAAGCCCGTGATTCTGGGATCAGCTTCCAAACGCAGCAGGAAAAATCTTTGAAATGGAGACGCTTATTATGCGCAGAACCATCCGAAAGACCTTCCTGCTGGAAGGCGAAACCGTGACCATGAAGTATGTCAAGCAGCTCTGCGGCGAGGAACGCTATGGTCGCATGATCGAGGACGCGAAGAAGAAATTCTTTGCCGACCCCACAGTTGACCTCTGCTATCCCACGCCCGCAGGCTATCTGACCATCTGGTTCCAGCTGGCCTGACGCTTTTAAATCGCCGCCGCAGGGCGGCCTTTTCTGCTTCAGCGAGCTCCGTGATCGCGACGTTTGCCCTGTGTCGGGCAATGTGTTTACGCGCAGCTCCATGCCGCGTCCAAATCCAGCCGCGCCGCACCGCCCTCCGTGGGGCAGGCAAGCCGCAGGGCGTAATCGGTCTGAAAGCGCTCCATGGCGCATCGGGCCGCAATGAACTGCCCCCGCGCTTCTGAATCCAGAAGCGGAACGCCGTACAGCCTTTGCATCCGCTGATCCGCCAGCGTCTCGCTTCGGATGTGAATCCGGGTCAGGTAAACGTACCGGACGCTTTCATCCGCAAGGCGCTGGGCCGCGATGTAGTACCGATCCACCCATAGCCGGTAATCCGCACCTTGGTAAATCTGCGGGATTGGGATTCTCCGCTTCAGCATCCGATGCAGCTTTTTGCGCTTTGGAATGGAGACGCCCAGATCTTTTGCCAGTGCAATCGCATAAGCGATCACCTCGTCCGCATCCAGCGGTTCCCGGTTGGGACGCCCCGTGCGCGGGACGGTAGGCGCTCTGGCCTGATGCGTTTCGTTCATAGTTGTCCCTCCAACGAAAAGGAGCAGCCGGGTTCTGCCCGCACTGCTCCTGAATTGAGTTGCTCTTTGTTGTTCATCTGATTTTGACAGCATACATCATAACACAGGTGGATATGGACATTCAAGGACATTTCAGGACACTTTTATCCGGAATTCGAAAATGCTGCAAACCACGACCATGGAGTCGGGTTACATGCCGAACGCTGTAGCCCGTTTCCTCCGCAATCTTTTCCCACGTCTTTCGTGAAAAGTACCGCAGCTCCAAAATCAGGCTTTCATCGGGGTTGGGCATCTGCGCGAGCGCTTCTCTGGCCTCCGCTTTTAAATCTACCAGTTGATCAATATCGCGGTTGATTTCCCGCTCCAGATCCACAATTTTGCAAATCGTATTTTCCATGCTCTTCAGATTCGGAGAATCCGAGTGGGGCATGTCCGACAGCGTTGCGGTCGCTTTGGTCGCATTTTCCCGCAGCCGCATCACCTGTTCCAGTTTGCAGTTGATCCGCTGATCGATGTAAAGAACCTGTGAAAGATATTGCATTCATTGTCATGAGGAACTAATCATCCCACCTCAACACAACAAGTCGGCAACCGTAGTGCTTAACCTATTTCACACTAAACGACTACACTTAAAGGAGGAAATGATGATGAAGTCCCTATATGAAGAACTTGGCGGCACCTACACCCTTGGTGATGATGGCATGCTGTATCCAGATTTAGCAATCGGTGACAAAGACTCGCGCCCCATTGGAAAATGGGGCAGGATGCACATGAAATACCTAGCGGCAGAACATCCTGGGCTGTATGAGCGGCTCATCCTGAAAGGAACACTTAACAGGCATCTGGCTGATGCGAATGAAAGAGCGATAAGGACGCTGGAAAGGCTGATTGTGCAAATGGCGGCCCAGGAAGGCATCACGGAGAGCTTGAAGAAAGCACAGTCACTTGAATGGGTCAGCAGAATGAATAGCATCCGCAGCAGAGCAGAAGAGATCATCCTTCATGAGGTCATACTAACTCTATAAACAGACATGCCGGCACGACCTTCCAGGTTGTGCCGGCATAATCATGGTGATTTTTTTCTGTAAAATTACCGGAGTGTTTTAGTGATAGAAATCAATACAATATACGGTATTTGCTCGGCCTTATAAAGCCAATATATAGTATGAGCTGCACCGATTTTCGATTCTATGGAGCTGAAATTCAAGTGAACGAGGATTTGTACATCTGGATGTACCAAAATCGATTTCAGAGGGAAACTGGGAGATAATAGTGTTCTTTCATATAAAACACTAATCAAGTATTTTCAACTGCCTCGTTATAATCAAATCTGAATTTCCTTTCCACATATCTTCCTATTCCATCCAATCCTGGGAATAGCGTTTTTTCATTGATGCCGACCATGTCAAGTTCTCGCAGAAAAGGTTGTTTTCGATCTGCATATATCAAGAATGAAAACAATAATGCTTCTTGTTCATGTTGTCCATATGATCTTACATTACTGTCTTTTTTGGGCAAGCACATGTGATACTTTTCATCTGAGAACATTTCTTCAAATCTGCTTTCCTTTGCACCCCATACCATGAAATAGCTGCTTTGTGCGCTCATGCGTGGATCAACATAGAAAGGAGTATAAAGCATTGGATAATCGCAGCATTGTTCTCCTTGGATTAGTTTATCCAGTATTTCTCTTCTTGATATATCCATTATGGCCGCAGTTTTTTCAGGATATGCTCTGTCGTAGTTTCTTGCATGTAAAAGCCATACTTTACCGTCTTTTTCTTTTTGATCCCTGCACGCAAAATAGAGCGCTACTAACGGATTTCTGCTCCAATCCAAAAACCTTGTTGGAACACCATAGTGCTGTGCGTACTCCGCCCAGCGGCTATAATCTGTTGTTGATAATTGTATATATTTGCTCGCTTCATGAATAAATGACTGTAAAATGTCCTTTTCTTTGCATAGCTTATCTTCCTCTACTGGTATTGTTATTGCTTCATCTTCCTTGATGCCTCAATTGAAAACTGTTTTAGAAGATCAATCACGCTTTGAGGACACATTTCCGGATAATGATCGTAGATAATGCCTGCGGAGCAATATAGAAAAAGCGATGTATACCAAAGTGGTTGTTGTTTTCCTCCATCCACATCTCCAAGAGGTATGCCAGGTTCGGAGTTGTCGAGATAATGAAAGGCCCCAAGAGCATTCATGTGGACTTTATCCGAAAGCAAAGAATATATATAACCTTTTTGAAAGTCGCTTTGCTGAGCCATTTTAGTGAGGTTATCATAGCCCGACCACCAATAATCCTTGAAATCTTTAATTTCGTCTTTCCGATACTTCTGTAGGTATTTCTGGCTTCCGTTATTGATCATATCCAATTGTGATTTCGCATGCTGATTATTGGGATCATGCTTCAAGGCGTACAGTACCATTTCGTAGTCATTCTTTAATTCCATAATTGCCGGGGCATCCATAAATCGCTCCAGCAATTCCGTATCGTTTTTCTGCTTTCCCTTCAACAATGTGTCGATAATAACGAGGCTTTCATAGAGCTGACGGCACAAAGCCATTGCATCGTCAGGGTACCCATTGATAAGAAGTGTATAGATTGCACAGCTTGTCACAAGCATTTTGCTATACACGCGGACAATTGCATAGCGATAGGTCAGTTCTTCCCGCACTTCGACTTTTGCCAATGCTTCCCGGCTCGCATTTACAGATTTACGAAATAGTTCCATCATGGGAATATCCTCTTGCACTACCATTGCTTTTCCTCCGTTCATCTGTATATCTTCAAACCGAAATTGGATTCATATCTTTCTTTAGGTACCCAATCACCATCATCCTTTGCTCATTTCCGCCACGACGGCTGCGATGCAGGCGTCAAAGGCCATCTGCTGGTATTCCGGGGCAATTTTTCGGGCAGCATCGAAATAATCATGGATCGCTTTCACGGCGTTCATGATTTCCTGGCGCTGCTCAGCGTCGTGCTGCTGCCAATGAAGCTGCTGGAGATAGGCTTGATTGGCATACTGTGGATTAAACAACTGATTATATAACAGATTCATATTACCCCTCATTTAAAATTCGATATAGGTTACTATATACTCATTCTAAGCTATCTATTTCAATTTGTATTGCAGACATAAGACCGTCAAGAATCCTCTGCTGAACAACAAACAACTGTTCTTGAGGATCAGTAACACCTTCTGTATCTTCGTTCCAAATAAGACTAAAATCCTTTGAAACTGCTTTCTTTAGCTCGAGATGATCTTCATGGTGCCTATATATTTTTATTCTCCGCAATACTTCAAATAAAGCTGGATATGATGCCTTAATGTCGTTTCGGAAATAGTTTTCATTCCCCTGATCTTTCCCGTAATTCTCAATTGATTCAACAAAGCATTTGCTGCATACATTAAAGAAATGATTGTACTCGCCAGAAGACTTAATTGTTTTCAAAGCAGCAAATTTTTCGGCTTCAGGGAATGAATTTGCACCAAATAACTTAGGCTTATTTGCCCGAGCAATTGCCATCTCCAGTAGTCTCATATCTCTAATTATTGATTGAATTCTTTGTGAAACCCATTTATCTCTTTTATCCTTTTCGATTATTTTATACCAGCCCGTTCTATGTTCTTTTTTGGCCAATTCCATAGCAACATACCGCCCAGCAACAGGCATTTTCACATATGGAATTCCCTTTTCATCTTTTGCAACCAAACCATAACTATATAAGTGTTTTGTGTATTCAGCAACAGATGATAATTCAATGAAATCAACAGTTTGTCCTGACGCCAAAAGCTCGAACATTTCATATTCCTCTGGATAGAACTGTTTAATCTCCGAAACAACATGCCTAAAGTAATATGATAGTTCAATATCAATTTCGCTTTGCAAAGGTTTAATTAAATCTAATGATATTTTTACAGGGCGCGTTGTGTTATCCAGTGATCTATTAATATAGCTGCACGCGAGTCTTAACAGCATGGGATGCCCATTATATTGATCATATAGAGCATTAATTGCGTCGTATTCAAAGCTCAACCCCATTCTGCGCCCGAGAGTACGAATCATAAGTCGTGCATCATCGTTGGTTAATCCTTGCAAGTATTCTGATTGTACAATGCTAAATAATGGATTCTGTACTCCATTAACTATGTCAGTTTCCACTATACTTGGATTGACACCAGCCAGAATAAAAACAAGATTTCTGTATATGCTCTGCACAGACCATATAGTTTGCCAAAAGTCTATGAACTCCGTATGCCAGTGATCATCAAGAGGTGATCTGAAAGATATATATTCCACTTCATCAAACATGATAATTATACGCATCTTTTGATCCGTAGCAACTTTCATTACATACCGAAAACTTTGTATTATTCTCTTTTCATCATAGTCTCTTTTTATCCAGATTTTTAATCGTTTTGCTATATTATCACATATCGAGCCAAGGAACTCATTCCAATGCATTTTCCTATATGAAGGGGACTTACAATCATAATAGAAGACAAAACCAAGTTTTTGCTCTCGGACTATTCGATCTATTCTGAACATCAAGGATGTTTTTCCGGTTTTTCTTACGCCAAATATACCTCGATTCTCGCAACGCTTAATTGAATCAATATATCTTGAAATAACTTGTTGGCGTCCAAAGAAGGAAGCATCATCTCGTAATGGAAGCGTATAGCCAAACAAATCTTCATCATAAAAGTGTTGTTTTAGCATATTACGAATATACCATGGATCATTTTGATTCTTGATCAGCTCATCATAAACAAAGGTTACGATAGATCTGGATTGCTCTTCGCCGAAAGATGTAACACCAGAATAGTCTTTAACTGATTCATCTTGTGAAATGAAGAAGCAACTTAGAGTATCTATTCTATTACTGAAAGGAAACACATTGAACAGCTTATTCAGCGCCTGTAACGAACGCTGCTCAAGAGATTTATAAGGTGAATATGCTAATAAGATTTCTTTATCAATTCCAAAACCTTCACTAATCTGTTTTTCAGGTTTCAAAATAAACGCAAATAATACTGTATTATTAATTTCTTTTCTTTCTGCATAAGTTACATCAAAACTGCAAAGAAACGGCTTGAGCATGATTTCCTGTTCAGGAAATTCTGTAGTGATTTTGAGCTTTGCCTCACCAACAATGTACCCCATCGTTTGTACCTCCGAAATATCATTTTTCAACTTGTGCCTGCCCATTCATCAGCATCGGCAGGAGCCAATCGCGGAGTGCTATTAATTCCCGATTTTCCTGCTCACAGTTCTTTCTCGTCTGTGATATAGGCGCAATCAATTGTTCAAAGTGTTTTGCAATTGTAGTATCCGGAAGCAATACAGTATACCGTGCCAACGTATCCCGTGACACTTCCTTAAAGGTCGTACCGACGCCTTGACGCGCAATGCCCTGCACATTTCTTTTTAGCGTGTAATATACAAACAATGTGCCATAATCTTTAGTGCAAATGATTGATTTGAAACCCTGGTTTGTACAAACGGGATTAGCAGCAATGGCAAGGTAGCCGATAGGTGCACGAGAACTCATTAGAACGCTGCCTGCTGGCATCAGTATAGCGGAACAACTGCTTAAACCTGCTTCTGTTATGTCCCGCTCTCCATGAAAAACAAACATATTGTGTTCATTATCAGAGAGGTCGTTAGGAGTGATCCAAGCAATACCATTGGTAGTATAATAGTTTTCTTCCGTAGTAGATGGGGTTGCGCCTGAAACGATTTCTCCGAGATCAACAACCGTTCCTGCTTTCCACCCCTTTGGCACCTCTCTCCCCAGTTCCTGGCACCACTCCATCGCGCCGCCGCTGGTGCGGTAGGGCTTGCCGTTTTCATCCGGGAAATCAAACTGCACAAACCAGTAATCATAGAGGGCTTTCGCCATGGCTTCCAGTTCGGCGCAAAGGCGCTCATTTACTTGAATCTTTTCGTTTACCGAACAAATAAGATTTGCAACATGATCTTGCGTCTCCTTATCAGGCAAGAAAACGAGCATTTCCTCTGCAGTATGAACATTGAAATGTTGCTGAATAGCGCCTACTTTGTTATTTAGAATCTGTTTTTGTCCCCATATATTGATGTATGCAGCTAAATAATAAGGATTTACTTTGCTAAAGTCAGGATGCACGATAACAACATCGGCACAGTTGCACCCATCATACTCTTTGGGAACTACGCAACAAGTACCAGGAATGCCCGTCCTGACTATAACAATATCGTTCTCATTAAGTATCGATTTAGACAGTTCTTCCGAAAAGGAAGCAGAGATATATTTTAAGTCGGTGTTGTCAATATAAAATGGTTTGATGTTTAATGAACGTAAAAATGGAATACCACTATCAACATAGTGTTGCGTCATGGTGCCCACAAAACCAACAGTCAAGGATGCAATATCAGATAGCTTGGTGCGTTTCATTGTAACTTCACCCGCCCCAACTGCTCCTTGATCTCCTGCTCCAGCCGATGCCCTTCCTCAAACATCGCCTGCAGGCGGGTCTGGAAGCCCTGCATTTTCTCGGCAAATTCTGCCGGGGTCAGGTTGACATATTCGATTTTGACTTCAAAATACTGCCCGGCGGAGAAGCTGTATTTCTTTTCCTTGATCTGCTTGTCGCTGACGGTGACGCAGAAATCCTCCACGGGCTGACCCGCGTTGAAGGTGCCGATGATCCGCTCAATCTCGGCATCGGAAAGGACGGTGCGCTGGTTGTCGTCCACCTTCACCTTGCTGCCCAGCTTGCTGGCGTCCATCAGGATCACGTCGCCGGCATGCTGCTTATCAATGAACAGCACGGACACGTTGGTGCCGGTGTTGGCAAAGATATTGCTGGGCATGCTCACCACGCCCCGGAGCCAATGATGATCCACCAGATGCTGGCGAATTTTCAGCGGGATGCCGCTGCCCGCCGTCAAAAAGCCCGTAGGTACCACCACGGCAGCCTTGCCCTGGTCATTCAGGGAAGCAATGATATGCTGGAGAAACATTTGGTACACGGCCATGCTGTCCAGCTTTTTGTTGGGAATATTGGGCACGCCGGCAAAGAAACGCTTCTGGTAGGCTTCCCCTGCCAGGGCATCCCTGGTTTCGCTGAAATCCATGTTGAAGGGCGGATTGCTGGCGATATAGTCAAAGGTGGCAATGTTGTCCTTCCGGGCGTTCAGGTGCCGGGGCGACACCAGGGTGTCATCATGCACCACGTTGGGCAGAGAATGCACCAGGCCGTTGAGGATCAGGTTCAGGCGCATGAACTCGTTGGCCTTCTGGCTGATGTCCTGGGTGTACACGGTGCAGTTGTTTTCCCCGATCTCATGGGCCAGGGCCAGCACCAGGGTGCCGGTGCCGGCGGCAGGATCGTACACCGTCACGTTTTGGACGGCTTGTGGTACCAGAATCCGCGCCAGGATGGTGGCGATGGAATGGGGCGTGTAGTATTCGGCGTATTTGCCGCTGTCCTTGTTGTAATCCTTGATGAGGTATTCAAAAATGTCGGCAAAAAAATCATATTTCTGCTCAAACACGCCGGTGAAGGAATCATTGACCAGCTTGCCGATCATGGCCTTGCAGAAGGCGTCCCGCTTTTCTTCCTCGATCACATAGGGCGACAGGGCGTCGAACAGCTTGATCTTGGACGCGCCGCCCGCCTGAACGGAGAAGATGTCCATGTTGTCGTTGGAGATCGCCACCAGGGTTTTATCGAACAGATCATGGAATTTTTCATCATTCTGGTGGTTGAACAAATAGGAAATGAACTGTTTAGGGTGCAGCTTGGCCGTGGAGCCGCCAATATCCATCAGCGCCATTTCATATTCATCTTCGGATAAAGCGGATAAGCGCTGCTCCACCTCGGTGTCCGTCAAATCAGCATAGGCAGGATTCACCTTTTTCATTTCATAAATGAATTTATCATTCAGGAATTTATACAGGAAAACCTCTGTAATGATCTTGTATTCGCTGGCGGCGTTGCCCAGGCCGAAATTGGTGCAGACGGCTTTCAGGCCGTCGATCATGGCTTTGGTTTGCTGGGTGATTTCCACTGTATTCATTGCGCCCATGTCCTTTCATGGAAGTATTCCTGGGATAGCGTGGTCCCGACGAACTTGAGCTGCGGCAGGGTGAAGGGCAAGCCGTGGGCCTGCAGCGCCTGCTTGATGGCGGGCATCATTTCTGCCGTAAAGTAGGGCTCGTTTTGCAGCATCCGCTGATTGGCCAGCACCCGACTGTCCGCCAGGCGCTTCAAATCCATCAACACCGGGAAAATCTGCGCGTCTGTGCCGATGGGCGGCGGATTGCTCATCAAGCGTTTATGGATGCGCATGAACTTTGGATCATCCGCGTATTTGTGGGTCAGCAGCGCGTCCCGCTGGTTCAGCGCCGCCGCGCGGGAACGGATGCGCTCCAGCTCCTGCATATGCTCCTTCATTTCATCGGCGGTCAATTCCTCAATATGCTTTTTCTGGAACAGCCGCTGCAGCTCCTCCAGCAGGGTGATGTATTCGGGGTCCTGCGGATCGAAAGTGTGCTGCATTTCCCGATGGGTCTTATCCAGCGCATCCCGGAAGGCATCGGCAATTACCATTTCATCCTTGGACACCCGCTTGAAAACGAACTGAATCTCGCTCATGGCCAGGTTCAGCACGGCGGTCATATCCTGGGGATCGTTAAGGGCGTTCTTGGCATTGACCAGAGCGATACGGTTTTGCACTTCATTGGACAGCTTGTTGGCATTCTCTAGCGTAAACTTATCTGCCAATTCCTCATAACCGAACAGGCGGGCAATATTCTGCAATTCCTTGTAGCTTTCCAAAGCTTTGCGCAGGGAAAGCAGTTCTTCTTTATCTTCGATGGCCGAAATCTGCTGCGTGAAAAGCGATACGTTTTCCGTATCATACAGGAATAGCTTCTGCTGAATCTCCTGTAACGCTGTGGTGATCTCTTCCGGCGTCATGAAGATGCTGTCATATTGGTGGAAGGCATCGCCCAACTCGGCCTGGAGCTCGTCAAAATAGGCTTTATTCGTTTTATCGAATTCCGCCCGAATATCGGCGAAGTCCACCACAAAACCATAGCGATGCTTTTTATAGGGACGGTTGACGCGGGTCAACGCCTGCAAGAGGCTGTGATCCTTGATCACACGGCCCAGATACAGTTTTTTCAGGCGCGGCGCGTCAAAGCCGGTCAGCAGCATATTGTAAACCACCAGCAGATCTATGGTGCCTTTTTTGAAATGATCGACTTCCTTTTCCCGGGTTTCTTTGTCGTCCTGATCGTGCAGGATCAGGGCGGCGGTCAGATCATAGTCTTCCAGCTGATGGAACACTTCCCGTGCCTGCTCAGAAGAATCGCAGACGATCATGCCGCCAATGGAGCTGTCTCCCAGCGCAATACGACTGCGCCGGAAATCCTCCACGATGTATTTCACCAGATCCCGCACATAGGCGGGATGAGCGTATAAGTCCTTTCGGTCAATGGAGCCCTTCAGAGCCTTGATGCTTTCCAATATGCCCTGCAATTGGGTGCGGTATTCAGTACGGATGCCCTCGCGGATCAGGCGCAGAGTGTAGCCATCCTTGATGGATCGATTGTAATAGTACTTATGAATGTAAGCGCCAAATACGTCTTTGGTATTGTAGCCGTCACCGATCAACGGCGTGCCCGTCAAAGCGATCATGACAGCTTCCCTGTCAGAGGAAAGCAGGTTGGACAGGAAGGAGCCCTTTGGGTTATAGCTGCGGTGTGCTTCATCCATAAAGTACACGCGCTGCACGTTCACATTATAATCGCTGGGGCGGGAGATGGAATCAGTGGAGAATTTTTGTATATTAACGACCGTGATGGATAATTCGCCGGAAGCGTTTGCTTCTCCGGTCTGGCCGATGGCCTTGGTGAAATCTTCTTTTGAATCCACCGTATCCACATGGAGGCCTCGGGCTCGGAATTCATCGGCAGCCTGCTTCAATAGGTCGAGCCGATCGACAATGAAATAGAACTTGGCGATGATGCCCTGCTTTTGATAATAGTCTGTCAAATAGCGAACGTTGAAATAGGCCAGCGCGGTTTTGCCGCTGCCCTGGGTATGCCAAATGACGCCGTGCTTATCGTTGTGATTCAGTTTTTCTTCGATGGCTTTCGTGGCAAAGATCTGCGGATAACGCATCACATGCTTTTCCAGATGCTTGATGCCGTTATCGTCTGTTCGTTCCACATATGCCAGGCCATAGCGCAGCAGGAACAGCAACCGATCTTTGCTGAAAAGAGAAGTCAGCATCCGATGGGTCGGTGTCATCGGGCTGGTATTGGTCTGATAATCCGGCGCGGATTTAATGGTGACCAGATTGGTGTCAGTCAGAATTTTCGATTCGATCGTTTCATCCAACGGAGCAACACGGGTGAAGATACTATCGTCTTCCTCCCGGAAGTGGCTGAAGAATAGTTTCTCATATCCGATGGTTGCGTAATATGCGCCTTCCAACGGAACAACTTCGTTATCGTCATATTCTCCATTGTTGGAGAACACCATCAGCTGCGTCATATTGATGAAGCGGCGAAATTTTCTGTTTTGCACGCGCCGGTTCATCCGATCATATTCCGCTTGGATTCCTTCCTTATTATTAGGGCGTTTCACTTCGATAAATGCCAGCGGGATGCCATTGATCAGGATCGTGATGTCAGGGCGGAATTCGTCCTGACCATTGACGCAGGGAAGCTCGGTTGCTATTTGCCAAGTGTTTCTTTCCGGATGATTGAAGTCAATCAGCGTAACGCCATTGTATCCTTTGAGCAAATAATTGTAGAATTGCTTACCCAAATCTTCTGTGTCCAGCACCTGCTTGAAATCCTGGAGCATTGTATTGATTTCGGCATCGGAAAAAGAGTAGTCATTCAAACGGCAGACGGCGTCTCGAAATACATCGACAAAGATATCGGTATCTCCGTCGTAAGCATTCTCTTTGAGAGAAACGTATTGATATCCCAGCCTCGTCAGGTGAAGAAGGGCTGGGATCTTTACGCGCTCATCCTCCGGTCTGCTCATCCATGTCACCTCTGTACGATTGAATAATACCTATAATATACCATTTTCATTATACCATTTTTCTGCTATAGCAGCAATACAAACAGTCTGTCTCTTGGATTTTTCTTTTCTTTGGAAAAGGTTTCAAATTGCGGTTTAGCGTAAGACATAGTGGCAAGCAGGGCAAATGTACTACATTTGCATAGCTGCAAGCAATGCAATCCGGGCCGAATTGCAAAAAGCTTGTTGAGGGCTCCGCCCCCAAGCCCCTGAAAAGCAGAACTATGTTCTGTGGTTGTAGTATCTTTCTGCGCCAGATGCGTTTCCGCCAATGGGCAGACATGAAAGAAACCGTCATGTCTGACTCTTGCGTTTTACACGCAATACTGGCATGGCGGCTTTCTCTTTTCGTAAAGATAACCACAGCGCTTGCGCTGGCTGGCAGGGGCTTGGGGGCGGAGCCTACCAACAAGCTTTTGCAGAAGTTATTAACTCTGCATTGCTTGCCACAACCATTTTCTCATCTGGACAGCGTTATATTTTCAACGGATTGCAAGTTTGTGATCCGTGCTATCGCGGCATTATTTTGCTGTTGTTGATTCATCTGAATCAAGGGCAGTGTTTTTCTTGCGCCACTTTTTCGTCGGTTCCCGCTTCCCGCATTTATCGCAAGTATAAGGCCAGCCGATTTTCCACTCGAAGTATTCTTCCCTTGTAATAATTCCTGCCTTCAGCTCCTGCTGATGATAAAGCCATTCCCGGAAAAATCCATTCATCAGGTTGTTGTCGATCCACAATCCACACGGAGAATGAGCAGGCCAGGAATCACTATCTTGATAATACACATTCTCGTCTTCTGTTGCTTCCGCATCATAATCACTTAGGTCAGTTCGCTGCATTTGAAACGCATGGAACATGCCGGGATGTTCTTCCTCCAACCAGAAAAACATCATCATCAATTCTTCCACATTCTGCCCGGTCACATCCATGAGTGCCAGCGGATTACAGTCCAAAACCTCCGCCATTGTCTTCAAAAGTTTCGGAGATGGCACACGATATCCGGACTCATATTGCGCAATTCTTGGCGCTGCGTTTTCGCCCATGCCGACCATAATGGCAAACTCCGGCTGGTTGTATCCGCGAAATTTGCGGATGCGTTTTAGCTTCTCTCCGGTTTTCATGTGATCCTCCGATCCTGATGTAAAGATGACATGCGCAGCTTACGATGAAATCGTTTGTAGCTCCATCTGCATTATACAGGCGAACCAAATTCTCGTCAAGAAAAATTTATCAAATATGCGAAATGCTTGTTGACAGACTTCTTTTGATATGATAATATATATTTAGCAAATATGCGAAACTTATTTTAAGGAGGTTTTTACCAAACGCATGCGCTACACCATCCCCCAAGAAATGGACTACGAGTA
>ERZ857757.813-NODE-813-length-29016-cov-16.633783_pt1 | contig 29016 bp, 30 predicted proteins | sample MGYA00519764_ERZ857757 | MGnify/ENA primary metagenome ERZ857757 (study PRJEB31778, sample SAMEA3449359) | human gut metagenome | biome: human gut; feature: human-associated habitat; material: faeces | place: United Kingdom | collected 2010/2012 ... | reverse complement strand
TTTGCCAAAAAGCGCCATGGCTGCATGGCTGCCATGGTATCGCCGGTAAGACCGGCACCCGGATTCACCAGTAAGCTGCTTCATGCACCGATTTACCGGAGGTTCGAAATATCTCGAAGGCGATTACCGTCCTTAACTTGAAATCAGCTTGTAAAAAAGCCTCGCAGAGTTCGCGTCCGCAGACGCGAAAAAATGAGATTATTTTTCACCGCGACATGTGCGTGGGAAAAAATACCTCTCAGGCTGCCAGTGTGGAATTTTGAGCCAATGGCTCAAAATTATGCGCGCAGCAGACTGCAAGCCTTTTGTCGGAAAAACCGGAGGTTTTTTCGATAGTCTCGTGAAATCATGGGCCGCTTTTGCCAAAAAGCGCCATGGCTGCATGGCTGCCATGGTATCGCCGGTAAGACCGGTACCCGGATCCACCAGTAAGCTGCTTTGCAAGCAGCGATTTGAAAAATTTCTTTTTGAAAAATGGCGCCGGAGTTATCCCCGGTGTCATTTTTTTATTCCCAATTCAAACAAATTTTGCCAGGCTGTTTATGGCATTTTTCACAATTTTTATCATATGTCACAAATAATTTCGTCTCTCAAAAAAATTTTTTTGGTAAAAATGAAATTCCAGGTTGAATTTTTGGGGGGCATACGCTATAATGGTTTTGTTCCTAGTGAATGTCGGGCGCATACCCGTTGTTCAGGCAGTCGAAAAATTCACTCTTCTTCCATTCGGCTGTCACATATTCAAAAGGAGGAAAATTGAATGAAAAAGTTCCTGGCACTGCTCCTCGCCCTGGTCATGGCTCTGAGCCTGTTCGCCTGCGGCAAGAAGGAAAACGACACTGACAAGGCCAAGGTCAAGGTCGGCTTCATCACCCTGCACGACGAAAACTCCACCTACGACCTCAACTTCATCAACGCCGCTAAAGCGGCCATCAAGAATCTGGGTCTGACCGATGCTGACTACATCCTCAAGACCAACATTCCCGAGGGCCAGGAGTGCTTCGACACCGCTTGCGACCTGGCTGAGCAGGGCTGCAACATCATCTTCGCCGACAGCTTCGGCCATGAGCCCTTCATGATCGACGCTGCCAAGAAGTATCCCGATGTCCAGTTCTGCCACTCCACCGGTACCCGTGCCCACACCGATGGCCTGAAGAACTACCACAACGCTTTCGCCTCCATCTATGAGGGCCGTTACCTGGCCGGTATTGCCGCCGGTATGAAGCTCAATGAGATGATCGATGCCGGCCAGTTCACCAAGGACGAGGCTAAGATCGGCTATGTCGGCGCCTTCACCTATGCGGAAGTTATCTCCGGCTATACCTCTTTCTTCCTGGGCGCTCGCTCTGTCTGCCCCACTGCCACCATGGAAGTTACCTTCACCGGCAGCTGGTACGATGAGGCTCTGGAGAAGGAAGGCGCTCAGCAGCTGATCGCCAATGGCTGCAAACTCATCAGCCAGCACGCTGACTCCTTCGGCGCTCCCACCGCTTGCGAGAACGCCAAGGTCCCCAATGTTTCCTACAACGGCTCCACCAAGGAAGCCGGCCCCAACACCTACATCATCTCCTCCCGCATCGATTGGGCTCCTTACTATGAGTATGCCATCAAGGCTGTCATGGAAGGCAAGACCATCGACACCGATTGGACCGGCACCCTGGCCACCGGCTCTGTGGTTCTGGAAGAGATCAATGACGCCGTTGCCGCTAAGGGCACTGCCGAGGCTATCGAGGCCGCTAAGGCCAAGCTGGAGAAGGGCGAGCTGCATGTCTTCGATACTTCCACCTTCACCACCCGTGCCGACGACACGATGAACGCCTTCAAGGTCGACACTCTGAAGGTTGACGGCGATGGCCACATCACCTCCTACATGGCCGATGTTGACACCGATGCCAACTACACCGGCGACACCGAGGCCATCAAGGACGGTTACTTCGCTGAGTCCAGCGACCGTTCCGCTCCTTACTTCGATCTGCAGATCGATGGCATTACCCTGCTGAACACCAAGATGTAATTTCTTACAGCATAATTCAAAAGATGGGCTGCTTCGGCAGCCCATCTTTTTTGCCATTGCCCTGTACCTGCTCCTCCATCCGGCCGCACTCCCCGCAAAAAGCTCGTCAATGCGTGATTGGTTTTAAGATACCCGTGACAATCCGTATCTCCCTCGCACTCCCCCTCCTGCAGCGTCCCTGCGGTGTATATTTCTCGCCGCAAAATCCTCCCCTTTTCCTCACTTTTTACTCCATCGGCAAATCGCACAAAGACCGTTTCTTATTCTTGTGTAACCTAACATTTTTTGTATATACCTTACAATTTTTTTGCAAAATATGATTTACAACTATTTACATATATGGTAAAATAAAGCGTGTTGAATCTACCCCCGGCGTTTTACGAGGTGTTGCAGCCAACTGCGCCGAAAGAAAGGATGACAGCCTTGGAAAAAAAATGCGCAATTAGAATGGAGAACATCACCAAGCGCTTCGGCAGCAAGGTCATCGCAAACAAAGATGTGAACCTTGAGCTGTACGAGGGTGAGATCCTGTCTCTGCTGGGCGAAAACGGCAGCGGCAAGACCACCTTGATGAATATGCTCTCCGGCATCTACTTCCCCGATGAGGGACAGATCTATGTCCACGACCAGCCCGTCACCATCGCCTCTCCCAAGGATGCTTTCGACCTTGGCATCGGTATGATCCACCAGCACTTCAAGCTGGTCGATATTTTCACCGCCACGGAGAATATCATCCTGGGCTTGGAGGGCAAGCTGGATCTGAACAGTGCCCGCCAGAAGGTCAAGGACATCTGCCAAAAGTACGGCTTCGAGATCGACCCCGACATGAAGATCTACGATATGTCTGTTTCCCAGAAGCAGACCGTGGAAATCGTGAAGGTCCTGTTCCGCGGCGCCGACATCCTCATTTTGGATGAGCCCACCGCTGTTCTGACTCCCCAGGAGACCGATAAGCTCTTCGCCGTCATGCGCAACATGAAAAACGACGGCAAGTCCCTTATCATCATCACCCACAAGCTCCACGAGGTGCTGGATGTGTCCGACCGAGTGGCCGTGCTGCGCAAGGGCGAGTACATCGGCGATGTGATGACCAAGGATGCCAACCAGCAGTCCCTTACCGATATGATGGTGGGCCACAGTGTCACCCTGAATATCAACCGTCCCGACCCGGTGAATGTTACCCCCCGGCTGGAGGTAAAGGATCTCACCGTATACGACGAGCTGGGCGTCAAGCGCCTGGACAATGTCACCTTCACCATCAATGCCGGCGAAGTGCTGGGCATCGCGGGCATCGCCGGCTCCGGTCAGCGTGAGCTGCTGGAGTCCATTGCGGGCCTGTATCCCATCAAGTCCGGCTCCGTCCTTTTCCATAACCCGGAAACCGGCGAGGAAAAAGACCTGGTGGGCCTGGATCCCATGGATATCCGCAAGAGCGGCATCGCCATGAGCTTCGTCCCTGAGGACCGTTTGGGCATGGGCTTGGTGGGTTCCATGGGCATGACCGGCAACATGATGCTGCGCTCCTGGCGCAAGGGCAAGGGCGTGTTCCTGAATCGTAAGGATCCCGAGGCACTGGCCCAGCGCATTTGGCAGGAGCTGGAAGTGGTCACTCCCAGCACCAGCTTCCCCGTTCGCCGTATGTCCGGCGGTAACGTGCAGAAGGTCCTGGTGGGTCGTGAAATTGCCCAGCAGCCCTCCGTGCTGATGACCGCTTACGCTGTCCGCGGCCTGGACATCAATACCTCTTATACGATTTATAACCTGCTCACCGAGCAGAAGATGAAGGGTGTCGCCGTTGTGTATGTAGGCGAGGACCTGGATGTTCTGTTGGAGCTGTGTGACCGGATCGTGGTCCTTTGCGGCGGCCAAGTCTCCGGCGTAGTAGACGCCCGCAAGACCGACAAGCGCGAAGTGGGCGCCTTGATGACCCGCATGGAAGGAGGCAAGGAAGATGCATAAGAAGCAATCCCTATTTCAAATTTCTAAGCGTGATACATTGCCTCTGTCCAAGGCGCTTCTGATCCGCGGCGGTATCCTGCTGCTGGCGCTGATCTTCTGTGGTCTGATCACCACGATCCTCACCGGCAAAAACCCTCTCAGCGTGTATGCAACCATTCTTTCCGGCGCATTTGGCACCTCCCGCCGTATCGGCGTGACCTTCCGTAATGTGGCCGTTCTGCTGGGTATCTCTTTGGCCGTGACCCCCGCCTTCAAGATGCGCTTCTGGAACATCGGCGCCGAGGGGCAGACGATGATCGGCTGCCTGGCCACCACCAGCTGCATGATCCTGCTGGGTGACAAGGTTTCCACGCCTCTGCTGATCGTGATTTCTCTCATTGCTTCTCTCGTGGCCGGTGCCATTTGGGGCTTCCTGCCCGCCTTCTTCAAGGCCAAGTGGAACACCAATGAGACCCTGTTCACCCTGATGATGAACTACATCGCCATGCAGCTCACCTCCTACTTCATCATTATTTGGGAGGTTCCCAAGGGTGCCGGCAAGATCGGCATCATTAACCAGGATACCCGGGCTGGTTGGCTGCCCTCCATTGGCAACGATTTCCTGCTGCCCATCCTTATTGTAGCCCTGATGACCGGGCTCATGTACATCTATCTGACGTACAGCAAGCACGGCTATGAGATCGCCGTGGTTGGCGAAAGCCAGCGTACCGCCAGCTATGCCGGCATCAAGGTAGACCGGGTCATCATCCGCACCATGGTTCTCTCCGGTTCTCTGTGCGCCATGATGGGCTTCCTGATGACCGCCGGTATCGACCATACCCTCACCACCACCATCGTGGACAGCCGCGGCTTCACCGCCGTCATGGTCTCCTGGATGTCCAAGTTCAATCCCTTTATCATGATCGCTGCTTCTCTGCTTTTGGTGACCATGGATCGCGGCGCCAGCGAGGTATCCAGCTCCCTGGGCCTGAACCATTCCTTTGCTGATATTCTGACCGGTTTCATCCTCTTCTTCATCATTGCTACCGAGTTCTTTATCACCTACAAGGTCACCCTGCGTAAGAGCAGCAAGAAGGAGGCGTAACGGATGACTTTTAACTTTATTTCTTTCTTCCCCCGTGCTGTCATGCAGGGTATCCCACTGCTATTCGGCAGCACCGGCGAAATCCTCACCGAGAAATCCGGCAACCTGAACCTGGGTATTCCCGGCATCATGTATGTGGGCGGCATCAGTGGTGTTATCGGTGCGTTCTTCTATGAGCAATCCGCATCCGGTGCGCTGAATCCCTTCCTGGCAGTGCTCATCCCCATCCTCAGCTCCCTTCTGGGCTCCCTGCTGATGGGCCTGCTGTACTGCTTCCTGACAGTCACCCTTCGTGCTAACCAGAATGTTACCGGTCTGGCCATGACCACCTTCGGCGTGGGCGTCGGCAACTTCTTCGGCGGCTCCCTCATCAAGCTCACGGGCAGCAATGTTCCCTCCATCGCCCTGACCAATACCAGTATCTGCTTTAAGACTACACTCCCCGGCGCCACCACCACCGGCTGGTTCGGCGAGCTGTTCCTGTCCTACGGTTTCCTGGCGTATCTGGCTATCATCGTGGCTTTGGGCACTTCCTACTTCCTTAACCACACCCGTCCCGGCCTGCATCTACGCGCCGTGGGCGAGAGCGCTTCCACCGCCGACGCCGCCGGCATCAATGTCACCAAGTATAAGTACCTGGCCACCTGCATCGGTTCCATGATTGCAGGATTGGGCGGCCTGTACTATGTTATGGACTACGCCAACGGCGTTTGGTCCAACAACGCCTTCGGTGACCGCGGCTGGCTGGCCATTGCACTGGTCATCTTCACCATTTGGCGTCCCAATGTCAGCATCCTGGCCTCCATCCTATTCGGCGGCCTGTACATCCTGAACATCTATCTGCCTACACCCGGCGGTCAGATGGCCATTAAGGAGCTGTACAAGATGCTGCCCTACGCCATCACCCTGGTGGTGCTGATTGTTGTTTCCCTGCGTAAAAAGCGGGAAGATCAGCCCCCTGCGTCCCTCGGTCTCTCCTACTTCCGCGAGGAACGCTGACACCATATAAAAAGAGTAGGCCCGCACAGGGCCTGCTCTTTTTTCTTTGAATAAAGGAGGATAAACTATGTCTACCCTGCTGATCAAAAACATTTCCCAGCTTGTCACCTGCGATGACAAGGACCAGGTCCTTCAAAACGTGGATATTCTATGCAAGGACGGATTCGTTGAAAAGATCGGCGCGAGCCTCAACGCCGCAGCCGACCGCACCATCGACGGCTCCCATATGCTCTGCTATCCCGGCCTGGTGAACACCCATCACCACCTCTATCAGATCTTTTCCCGCAATCTTGCCAAGGTGCAGAATATGGAGCTGTTCGATTGGCTGAAAACCCTCTATGAGATCTGGAAGAACCTGGACAGTGAAGTCATCCGCCTTTCCTCCCTTACAGGCATGGGCGAGCTGATGAAGCACGGCTGCACCACCTGCTTTGACCATCATTATGTTTTCCCCGCCCACGCCGGCGACCTGCTGGGCACCCAGTTTGCCGCCGCTGACGAGTTGGGCATCCGTATGTACTGCAGCCGTGGCAGCATGGACCTGAGTGTGAAGGACGGCGGCCTCCCCCCTGACAGCGTGGTTCAATCCGTAGACGAGATTATGAAGGACTCCGCACGAGTCATCGAGCAGTACCACGATCCCTCCTATGGTGCCATGCACCGGGTGGCCCTGGCTCCCTGCTCCCCCTTCTCCGTCTCTGCCGACTTGCTGCGTGAAAGCGCCATCCTGGCTCGGCAGTACGGCGTGCGCCTACACACACATCTGTGTGAGACCAAGGATGAGGAGAACTTTATGCTCCAGCGCGAGGGTGTCCGCCCCCTGGAGTACATGGAGCGCCTGGGCTGGATCGGCGACGACGTGTGGTACGCCCACGGCATCCACTTTAACGACGAGGAGCTGCGGGTCCTGGCCAAGACCGGCACCGGCGTGGCCCACTGCCCCATCAGCAACATGAAGCTCTCCTCCGGCATCGCCCGGATCCCGGAGATGCTGAAGCTGGGCGTGCCCGTGGGCTTGGCTGTGGATGGCAGCGCCTCCAACGACGGCTCCAGCCTCATGGAGGAGCTGCGGGTAGCCTTCCTGCTGCACCGGCTGAACTCCAGCCGCGAAGCCCCCACCGGCTACGATATTTTGAAGATGGCCACCCGCGGCAGCGCCCGTCTGCTGGGCCGGGACGACATCGGTCAGATCGCCGTAGGTAAGTGCGCCGACCTGTTTATGATCGATAGCCGCCGTCTGGAGCTGGTAGGCTCCTGCTACGATCCCAAGTCCGTCCTGGGCACTGTGGGCGTCCGGGGCCCTGTGGACTACACGGTAGTCAACGGCAAGGTCACCGTGGAGCACGGCCAGCTCACCACCATCGACGAGGAAAAGGTCGCCTTTGAGGCTAATCAGAAGTGCGACGCCTACCTGGCCATGTAACTGAAACACCACATAAAAATCGGAGAGGGTTTCCCCTCTCCGATTTTTCCCTCAAGCCGGATTTCCGCCCGTCTTACTCCTGATTGAGCATCTCATCCACCTGGCTGCGATGGGCCTCGTACCAGTCCCGGTACTCCTGCATGTCCTTGGCAAACAGGTCCTTGCTGCTGGGCGGCGTGTATGTAATGGCGTTGGCCCCGGCCCGGATAGCCGCCAGGATGGTCTCATCCGTAGGCCCGCCGGTGGCGATGATGGGCAGCTCCGGATATTTCGCCCGGATCTCAGTCACGATCTCCGGCGTCCGCGCCGCGCCGGACACATTCACAATGTCTACCCCGGCTGCCAGCCGCTTATCCAGGTCCACATGCTCTGACACCACCGTGAAAACCACCGGAATCTCCACCATGCTCTTGATATCGCGGATGGCCTCATTGGTGATCATAGCGTTGCAGACCACGCCGAAGGCCCCCAGCTGCTCCGCTGCCGCCGCCATATTCACGGACCGCTGCCCATTGGTATAGCCACCTCCAACACCGGCAAACACCGGCACATCAGAAGCGCTGATAATGGCTTGCGTAATGCTGGGTTGGGGTGTAAAATTATATACGGCAATTACGGCGTCGGCGTTTATATTCTTGATAATAGCCACATCCGTGGAAAAAACCAGGGACTTAATACGCCGCCCAAACACTCGGATACCGCTGCACTCACTGATACACCGGGGAATCTGCAGTGCGTGCTTTCGTAGCTCCCCTTCATATTCGGGAACAAATTTCTGCTTCACGTCCTCTCCTTCCTCCGCGCCTCAAATAATTATGTTAACTAATTTTAACATAAATTGCAAATAATTTCAAGAATCTTTTGTCGAAAGGGAAAATCTTTTCAAATTATTCACATATATTGAAACGTGTCTTTGCCTTTTATCTGATATTATTCTGTCAGATTTTTATAAGCTCATATTCCCGGGTACCCAGGCCCAGCTTTTCGGCATGCTCCAGGCAGCTCATCCAATCGGTGTCCGGATGAATGCAATGGAAGTGATCTTGATCGTGGCAGTCGCCGATATCGGCAGCGGAACCACGGAGGATGGGCTGTGTGTTCACGGCATCTACGCAAGCCATATCCAGGGCCACCGGATCAAAGGAGGCAAACATGCCTACGTTAGGCACGATGGCCGCATCGTTTTCCGCACGGCAATCGCAGTTGGGCGACACATCGATGATCAGGGAAATATGGAAGCAGGGCCGCCCATCTACCACGGCCTTGGCATACTCAGACATTTTACGGCTCAGGTTTGTGTGGGACTCATCAAAATTTACGGTAATGGCATTGCGGGCGCACACAGCAATGCAGCGGCCACAGCCCACACATTTGCTGTGGTCAATAGCTGCCTTCCGATCCTGCACAGATATGGCGTCGTGAGCACAGATTTTGGTACACAATTTACAGCCCACGCAGTGCTTCTGTACCACATGAGGTTTCCCAGCGTTGTGCTGCTCCATCTTGCCCGCCCGGCTGCCGCAGCCCATGCCGATGTTTTTCAGGGCACCGCCAAAGCCGGCGGATTCATGACCCTTGAAATGGGTCAGGGAAATAAACACATCCGCATCCATGACGGCCCGGCCAATCTTGGCATTTTTTACATATTCGCCGCCCTCAACCGGCACCTCCACCTCGTCGTTTCCCTTGATGCCGTCGGCAATAATTACCTGACAGCCGGTGGTCATGGGGTTAAACCCATTGAGCATAGCCGTGTCCAAATGATCTAATCCGTTCTTGCGGCCGCCCACGTAAAGGGTGTTGCAATCAGTGAGGAAGGGCTTGCCGCCCCGCTCTTTTACGAAATCTGCCACGGTTTTTGCCCAATTGGGGCGCAGAAACGCCAGGTTGCCCGGCTCGCCAAAATGCATTTTAATGGCTACATATTTGTTGTCGAAGTCAATTTCGCCCATGCCGGCGGTTTTCATCAACCGGGTCAGCTTCTGCTGTAGATTTTCCCGGAAATCTGCCCGAAAATCTGCCCAATATACTTTAGATGCCATAAAAAACAGCTCCTTCTCTTACTTGATTCAATTATGGTATCATAATTGATCAAGAAAATCTACCCCCGGAGGCTCCACTTTATGAGAATCCTTACACACATTGTCACCGCCCAGGAGGATGGCGCCACGGTAAAGCACCTGCTGCGCCAGCGTTTTGCGCTGTCCTCCTCCCTGCTCAAGTCCATCAAATGGCGTGAGGGGGGAATAACCCTCAACGGTGTACCGGTCACCGTAACCGCCCTCTGCCATGCCGGTGATCGGCTTGCGGCAGATGTATCCGATTCGCCCAGTCAAAACCCCAACCTGCACCCGATTGATTTTCCTCTCTCCATCCTATGGGAGGATGAGGACCTGCTGATCCTAAATAAGCCTGCCGGCATCACCGTCCACTGTGCTGCCCTGACTCAGGAGCCAGTAACCGTAGCCGGAGCAGTGGCACACTACCTGAACAGCGACCAGTATCACGGTGTGAATCGCCTGGACCGGGGTACCACCGGGGTCATGGTGGTAGCAAAATCCGGGTATATCCACGCCCGGTGCATGGCCCTGCTCCACTCCGGAGATTTCTATCGGGAATATCGGGGCATCTGTCTCGGCACACCAGAGCCAATATCAGGACACATTGACCTGCCCATCGACCGAGACCGTGACTCTCTGCTCAAGCGGCACATTGACCCACAGGGCGCACCAGCCCATACAGACTATGAGGTGCTGGCGCAGCGAAACGGCCTGTCCCTGCTGCGCCTTGTGCCCCGCACAGGCCGCACCCATCAGCTGCGGCTGCATATGGCCGAAATAGGACATCCCCTGGCTGGGGATTGGCTCTACGGTACGGAGGACAAAGCTCTCATTCCCCGGCCTGCCCTCCACTCCTACGCTGTACACCTGCGGCATCCCGTTACGGGGGAGGTGCTGGACATCACCGCTCCCCTGCCGGAGGATATGCAGCGGCTCTTAAAGTAAAACATGCAAAGCTGACGCATAGGCTTTCGCCTATGCGCCAGCAATTATTTATCAAGTTTTTTCAATTTTTATTTCGCTGCTTTTTATCCTCGTCGATGGCCCGGTACAGTGCCGCCAGAGCATCCTTCAGTGTGCCCACCTGCTGCATAAGACCCAGAGCCACAGCATCCTCCCCATAGAGGACACTGCCCACATCGTTGGCCATCTCATCTGTGCGCAGCATCAGCTCCCGAAAGGTCTCCGCCCGGATCTGGGAGTGTGCCGCCACGAAGCGGACGATGCTCTCCTGGAGCTTATCAAAATATCGGTAGGTCTGCGGTGCAGCGATCATGGTTCCGCTCATACGCACCGGATGAACTGTCATAGAGGCCGATGGCGCGATCATATTGATGCGGCCGGAAACCGCCAGTGGAATGCCAATAGAATGGCCGCCACCCAGCACCAAGGTGGCCGTGGGCTTGGTCATGCCGGCAATCATCTCCGCCATGGCCAGCCCCGCCTCCACATCGCCTCCTACGGTGTTCAGCAGGATCAGTACCCCGTCCACATCATCGCTTTCCTCTAACGAAGCCAAGAGCGGCAGGAGGTGTTCGTATTTTGTAGTCTTTGCGTTATCCGGTGCGTTGGTATGCCCCTCGATCTGCCCGATGATGGTTAGGCAATGGATAGTGCCGTGGTGATTGGTCACCACGGAGGAGCCCAACTCCACGATTCTGTCCGTTTTTTGCTTCGGATCCAGGTCCTTTTTCCCTTCCTCACTGGGCAAATTCTGCTGCATCAAAGTAACCCCCTCCTTATCTTGAAGGTAGGATACCCACCGGGCAAATATTTATGCATCACAAGCTGCCATAGAAAAATGCATTTACCTGCATCTATTACAGGTTTTTTTAACAAATAGGCGGCATGTCCAAAACCTCTATGCCCCGGCGCATGGCGTAAGCGATGGTCTTTTGCGTGCCGCCGGGAAGGCCATCATGCACAGCAATCAGCATAGCAGCATGGTCCACCAAATAGCGGTTGCGCCGCTGCATGCAGCCTGGTGAATACTCCTCCTGCACAACGGTCTCGTAATTGCAGCAGTTCAGGAGCCGCTGATAACGGGCCCGATCCCCCCTGCTCCAGCGATCCGCCTGACCGAGAAATGGTATCACCGCCTCCAGAGACACATCCGTTTGAATCTCTTGCAGACGCAAAACCGCCTCACAGAACCAAAAGTCACTTCCACGGGCCATGCCGCATAGAAAATGCCGGTACCCCTGGTCATAGGCTGCCAGCACCGCATCAAACAATCGTTCCTTCAGCTCCGCACAGCGAATGTCCGATTCGTCCTCTCCCCAAGGCAATTTTTCCGGACGGTGGCCGGTGAAGCTGCAGGTCACTTGCCTGGCTCGCACATGCATCCCCTCTCTTTCCCACTTATAATAGAACACATTTTCGATTTTGTAAAGTCTTTTTTGTAAAAATAGCAAATAATACGCAAATTTTCGCCTAAAATTTTACTTGCATTTTCTATAGACCAGGTATATACTTTGAGCAGTGAACAAACGAATATTTGTCTTCGAGGCGGGGTGTGATTCCCCACCGGCAGTATAGTCTGCAAGCGGCCCCCTGGGCTGCACGAACCGGTGCGATTCCGGTACCGACAGTATAGTCTGGATGAGAGAAGGCGTGTACGGCATATTTTGGTATGCTCTTTTTAATGCGTGCACCTTGGAAGACAGTTTCCGGGTGTTCCACACATTGAAAGGAGTATTTTTTTATGACTCAAAAGCAAAAGACCCACCGTTTGGCCGTGGCGGCCATGCTGACGGCTGTAGCCGCCGTGCTGCAATTCGTGGAGTTTGCCATCCCCCTGATGCCCTCGTTTATCAAGCTGGACATCTCCGACCTGCCCGCCCTGCTGGGCACCTTCTCCCTGGGCCCCGTGTACGGCGTGGCCATCCAGCTGGCAAAAAATCTGCTCCATCTGCCCTTCGGCTCCAGCGCCGGTGTAGGAGAACTGTCTAACTTTATTCTGGGTGCGGTATTCGTATTTGTGGCCGGCATCATCTATAAACACAATAAAAGCCGCAAGAGTGCATTGGTCGGCTCCGTTGCCGGTGCAGCCGCCATGGCGCTGGTAAGCATTGTCACCAACTATTTCATTGTCTACCCCGCCTACGTAGTGTTGTATAAACTGCCGCTGGAGGCTATTGTAGGCATGTACGAGGCAATTCTGGGCGGTGTGTCCCATGTGCCCACGCAGAATGCGCTGCTGAACTGCCTGCTGGTGTTCAATGTTCCCTTCACCCTGGTCAAGGGCCTGCTGGATACAGCTCTGTGCTTCCTTATTTATAAGCCCCTGTCGCCCCTGCTGCACCGCTGATAAGAGCCTGCAAAAAACTCCGAGCTTCCGGCAAAAGGCCTGCTGCCTGCTGCATGCATAATTCCCCCGCACGGCGGCAAAAATCTCCACACCGGCAGCCTATGCGATATTTTCGCTCATGCACATATCTTGAGAATAAATCTCGTTATTGTGCGTCTGCGAACATGAACTCCGCGAAACCCTTTTAACAATCTATAAAGCTCCGATCCTGTTGAGCTGCACCCCATTTTTCAGACAAGTATGGCAAAACACTTGTACTGAGAAATGGGGTGCTTTTCCATGCCAAAGGGAGTAGCAGAATTCCTGTAACAACCGCAGGATCCATGCAAAACTGAAGGGCCTGCCGCCTGCAATTCACAGACAGCAAGCCCTTTTGGCTGCTTGAATAATTTCTGCTATAAATATTTGTCTAACTTTTTGGGGTCACTTCATGGCTCCGCTGTTTTTTTGGTTTTTAAAAACCACACTACACACAGCAGATTGCCGACCCTTTGTCAGAAAAATTTAATGAGTTTTGTGACAGGGATTAAAAATGATACCGATGGTATTCCGTGCCGTCCAGCTCCTTGAATACGGCTCCCTCATCATCCAGCAGGATATAGCCCTTGCGCTTCTGCTCGTCCTTGGGCAGGGACACAGAGCCTGGATTCAGATACAGAAACTCCGGATATTCGTCGCAGGCAGGCACATGGGTGTGGCCCGTGAGGAGAATCCCTCCCTTAGCCAGGGGTGGAAGATGCTCCGGATTATACACATCCCCGTGGGTGGCAAAGACCAGCTTTTTTCCCAGCTGCAGCAGCATATATTCTGCCAGCACCGGAAACTGCAGGACCATCTGGTCCACCGCCGCCTCGCAATTGCCCCGCACAGCAGCGATATGATTCCGGTACTCGTTCAGCAAGCGGATGCACTCCTTGGGGTCGTGGCCCTCGGGCAGAGGGTTCCGGGGTCCATGGTACAAAATGTCACCCAACAGCAGGAGCCCCTCCGCCTTTTCCCGCTCAAACGCCTCCAACACACGGCGGCAGGCAGTAGCGCTGCCGTGGATGTCTGATGCAGCCAGCCACCTCATACGCCCAGCTTCTCCAAAGCCGCCAGCTTCACGCACAGGCAGAAGATGGCAATGGCCTGCTGCAGCTCCTCCACTGGAGGCAGAGAGGGGGCAATGCGGATGTTGCTGTCCTGGGGATCTACGCCATAGGGGAAGGTAGCGCCGGCGCCGGTCATGGTGACGCCCGCCTCCTTGCACAGTGCCAGGGCGCGCTTGGCCGTGCCGGGCATGGCATCATAAGAGACGAAATATCCACCCACGGGACGCTTCCAACTGCCGATGCCCAGGGGCGCGATCTCGCTGTCCAATGCGTCCAGTACGGCGTGGAACTTGGGCCGCAGAATGGCTGCGTGGCGCTGCATCAGGGCCAGGGTATGTGCCTTATTCTGCAGATACTTCACGTGGCGCAGCTGGTTGATCTTGTCATAGCCGATGGTCTGAATATTGATCAGCGGCACCAGATAGGCCAAATTAGCCTCGCTGGTAGCCATGACCGCCACACCCGCACCGGGGAAGGTAACCTTGCTGGTGGAGGCGAACTCATACACCATATCGGCATTGCCGTTTTCGGCGCAGAGGGAAAGAATGTCGTCGAAGGGAACAAACTCACTATCAAATTCATGGATGCAGTAGGCGTTATCCCACATGAGCATGAAGTCCGGAGCCGCCGGCTTCATGGCAGCAATGCGGCGGATGGTCTCATCGGAATAAACAATGCCATCGGGGTTGGAGTACTTAGGCACATTCCACATTCCCTTTACAGTGGGGTCCTTAATAAGCTCCTCCACCACGTCCATATCCGGTCCATTTTCCGTCATTGGGACAGTAATGAGCTCCGCACCAAAGGACTGAGTCACCTTGAAGTGGCGGTCGTAACCGGGAGCAGGGCACAGCCACTTCACCTTATCCAGCTTGCTCCAGGGCTTCTCGGAGTGGAGCATGCCATGGGTATAGGCCTTGGATATGGCGTCATACATCAGCTGAAGGCTGGCGTTGCCGCCTACGAAGCATTGCTCCGGCTTGCAGCCCAAAATCTCCGCAAACAGGGCCTTAGCGGCGGGCAGGCCGTCCACATTGCCGTAGTTACGGCTGTCAATGCCGTCGGAGATAAAGTCCTCAGGCTTTACCAAAATATTGCTCATCTCCGTGACCATATCCAGCTGCTCTCTGCCGGGCTTTCCGCGAGCCATGTTCAGCTTCAGCCCCAAGGATTTCTGCTTCTCGTACTCCGCCAGCACAGCGGCATACTCTGCCTGGCGCTGCTGGGCGGTCATTTCCGTGTATTTCATCATGGTGCATTTCTCCTTTTCAGACTTTTAATGATTATATCACGAGGGGAAAAGTACCGCAAGAGATAAATAGCACAGACTTCCTCTCACTTTTGGCCGATGGAATATACATCTTCCCGCCGGGCAGACAGAATGGGCAGCTGCCGCCGCACAGACTCCACCCGTTTAAGGTCCAAAGTCGTCACAGCCAGCTCCTCCCCCGCTCCGCACTGGTGCAGGACGCTGCCCCAGGGATCGCAGATCACCGAATGGCCCCAGGCCACATAGGTCTCCTGTTCGTCCCGGGCCGGTGAAGTGCCGATGGTAAACAGCTGGTTATCCACCGCCCTTTGACGGAACAGCAGCTCCCAATGGGCAGGGCCAGTGGTCATATTGAAGGCTGCCGGAACAAAAATAGCCTGGGCACCCTGCAGGGTCATGACTCTCGCCAGCTCCTCAAACCGCAGGTCAAAACAGATGCAAAGGCCCAGCTTCCCCCAGGGAGAGTCAAAAACCGTCACGTCATTTCCCGGAGACAGGGTATCGGACTCCCGGAAGCTCTGCCCCCCCTCCACGCTGATATCGAACAGGTGCATTTTCCGGTGGCGGGCTACCTGGCAGCCGGTATCGTCATAAACAAAGGCGGTGTTATATACCCGCTCTCCCTCCAGCTCAGGAAGGGAACCGGCGATGATCCATATTCCCAATTCCCTTGCAAGGGCGGAAACAGCCTGCTGGGCCGGGCCACCCAAGGGCTCCCCATAGGGGCGGAAGGCTCTGTTTTCGTAGGGGCAGCAGAACATCTCCGGCAGCATGGCAAGCTCCGCCCCCTGCCTCGCGGCCCGGCGGATCAGGCGGCAGGCGGCGGCGATATTCTCGCTCTTATCCCGGGTCACGGGCATCTGCACCTGGGCCACGGTCAAGGTTTTTTTCATTTTTATCTCTCCTTACAGCTCCCGCAGCACCAGATCCGTGGTGCCGCCGTCGGCGCTTACTTCCAGCCGGATCACCCGGGGGTGCCGGGCGTATTCCCCGCGGATCATATCCCGCAGCACCGTGCCGCCATGACAGCCGTGGATGCAGCGGATGCGGTAGGTGCCGCCCTTGGCCCGGCGCAGCGCTGCATCCAGGGCCACCCGGGCCTGATAGGCATTTTTGCCGTGGAGGTCCAGCCTTACTATGCTCTCATACACGGGCGCTGCCCCCTTTCTTTCCCTATTGTAGCCGGAAATCATTGCTTTTTCAACTGTTTCCTTGTATAATCCGGGTATACTGAAGGGAAAGAGGATCACAATGCGGATCTTAGTTTTATCGGATTCCCACGGAAATGTGGAAAACATGGCCCGGTGTGCGGAGCTGACGGACCCAAACATCATCCTGCACCTGGGCGATTGCCAGCGGGACGCGGAGGCGCTGCACCGGCAGCTCCCGGCCATCCCCATGCAAACCGTGCCCGGCAATTGCGATTGGGGGGCGGTGGACACTCCGGAGGTGCTCACAGAGTATGCCGGTGTGCGCATCCTGATGATGCACGGCCACACAAGGAATGTAAAGGCAAGCACCATGTCAGCTATTTATGCCGCTAAGGAGATGGGCGCGCAGATTTTGCTCTTTGGCCATACTCACAGGCCCTTGGTGGACTATGACGGAACGCTGTGGGTGATGAATCCAGGTTCCGTCGGCCGGGGCAATCCCTGCACCTATGGCATCATCACCATTTCAGGCGGACGGGTGAACTGCTCCACCTACCGGATATAAGGGAGGGTTCAAAATGTCCGGCTTACAGCTTTCGGCGCTGTTTCTCTTTTTACTGAATACCGCAGGGCTTTTGTTGCATTCGCAGCTCATCCCCAGAGGGCGGATCCGGGCGGGGATGTTCTGTTTTTACACGAATCAGAGTAACCTCCTGCTGACCGTGTATGAGCTGCTGCTGCTTTGCGCGGGCTTTTGGCCGGGAGGGCGGCTGTGGGCGGTTTTGACCGATGTGCGGCTCTCCTGCGCCATGGCTCTGTACATTTGGGTAACGCACCTGATCTATCAGTTTGTGCTGGTACCCGAGCAGAAGCGCAAGGGGCAGAGGTTCGCCGACTTCGGCGGCAGCTTTGGTAACATCTGCGTGCATTACCTGACCCCGCTGTTGGTGGTGGCCCAGTGGCTGTTTTTGGCGGACAAAACGGGGCTATCCCTGCTGTGCGCCGTGTGGTGGCTGACGCTGCCCCTGGCTTACACCGTCTATGCCCTGCTGCGGGCTACCGGCGGAAAGCCCATCGGCCACACGGGGCTGCTGTATCCCTATGCATTCATGGATCTGAAGCGGCTGGGCTGGAAAAAATTTCTGCGCAACGCAGCGGCGCTGCTTGTTCTGTTTTTCCTGCTGGGCTGTGTGCTGGTGGGATTGGGGCTGCTCCTGCAATAAAAATGTCTGCCTTTTTCGGCAGACATTTTGGGCGAACTATAGCTCAATCCGGCCGACAGCCGAAGTGCAGCAATGCCTCCAGTACGCCGCCGCCTACGGCCAAAGCCTTATCCGACGCCTGGAAGCAGTGGGATTGCTGGCAACGGGGGTCGATATCGCCGCACTTCATGCCTGCAGGCACTGTCAGTCCTTCTTGAAGAAGGCCCCGCAGGCAGCCGTCGATGGTGCAGAGCATAGGCTGGCCGTTCACCACCGCTGCCACTTCGCCTGCCTTCACCATCTGACCGATCTGCATTTTGGGTTCGAATACCCCTGCCGCCGGGGACCGCATCACCCGCTCGGCGCCGTAACCGCCGATGATGCCGGGAACGCCGGTATTTGGGATTGGCGAGCCGCAGTAGATAACCCGCCCCAGGGTGTGGCCGCGCATGGTCTCCACGGCGGCGTGGCAATCCTCCCCAGCGGTGAAGCCGGGACCCACGGCAACAACCACCGGAGCCATGTTTCGATGGGTACCCAAGTTATGCTTGGCCAAAATGGCATCCACCAGAGCTGCCGGATGCAGCTGGGGCAGCAGGGCGCACTCCGGATCCGCCAGCACAGCGATATCTCCCGCAGCGGCGATGTCCAGGGCCTCTTGGGCTGTACCCGCTCGCCGGGCGCAGACATCCTCCACCAGCATCTCCCCCAGGCGCAAAGCCTCGGAAAAGCACACTGTGCGGCGGATAGAGGTAGGCTGTGGCAGGTCCGTCATCACGATCTGAAAACCCGCGCGGTACAGACGCAGAGCGATGCCCGTGGCAATATCCCCGGCACCGCGGATCAAAATAGCCATAACGATCCCTTCTTTCCTTTTCTTATGCCTATTCTACCCGTTTGCGCACCCTGTGTCAACTGGACAACCGGCCGCAGGTGCGCTATACTGTTGCACAAAGGAGGTGGCGGAGATGGAGCTTGCTCCCCTGCTGGGTATTCAACGCGGCGTAACGGCCATCATCGGCAGTGGCGGAAAAACCACCTTGCTGCGCACTTTGGCTGATGAACTGCCGGGCCGGGTGCTGTTGTGCACCAGCACCCACTTTCTGGGCTATAAGGATCTGCCCACGGTGCTGGATCCCACAGAGCCAGCACTGCAGGATGCCCTGAGGAGAAACCGTATCGTCTGCGCTGCCGGGCGCTCCCCCACCGGAAAGCTGGTTGATTGCGGAATTCCCTATGAAGTGCTGGCTTCCCTGGCAGACTTCGTATTGGTGGAGGCGGACGGCTCCCGCCAGCTCCCCCTGAAGGCCCACGCGGAACATGAGCCGGTGATTCCGGCGTGCTCCCGTCAGGTCATCTGCGTGGTGGGTCTTTCGGGTCTGCACCGCCCGGTAGCGGAGGCGGTACACCGGGCAGAGTTGTTCTGTTCTCTGGCTGATTGCTCTCCGGAGGATGCCGCCACGCCGGAGCGGGTGGCACGGCAGCTGATTCAGGAGCACCTGGCCGATACCTATTTTCTCAATCAATTGGAAAGCAATTCCGCTTTACAGGACGCCAACATTATAGCATCTATTCTCAAATCTCGGGGCCTTGCCGTAGTTGCCGGAAGCCAGCAGGAAAAGCTCTACCATACGCTTTAAGCGGATATAAAAAGCTCTGTCATTTCCAAGGCCGGGGGAATAGCGGGAGAGCAGTCCTCTCGTTCCAAGCTCTAAAGAAAGGCGCACATTCCCGCAGCCAGCCGGCGCGCTGGTCTCGCAATATTAAACTCTATAAAAACAAGGCCCCCCGTTCAGCCGGAGGGCCTTGTAATATCCATATAGGAGCTTACTGCGTTACAAGTGTCTCCAGCTGGTCGATGGCCCGATTCAGCTGGTCCATATCTGTGGACACGGTTTTATTTTCCGTGTCGAAAACCACACGGATGGGCAGGACGATCTGCGCCACTTTTGGGAAGTTTTCCTCAGAGAGGACCTGTACGGAAAGGTGGACCAACTCCTTCACCCTCTGCGCCGGTTCATCCAAATCATCCGCCAGGCCCTCCAGGCTTTGCAGGATCATATGGACCTGGGGATGCTCCGATGCATCCTCTCCCGCATACACCTCCTGCATATACGCATAGGCCATGCTGAGGGTCACGATGGACTTATAGCGCAGCGTATTCTTTTGCCGGACACAAATCGCGGACAGGATGATGGCCACAATCAATAATATGACCGCCAAAACGGTCATGATGGTAAGTGGCGACGAATTTCTGTGGGTCTTTTCTTCCATAGTCTCTCCTTTCTCCCCAAACAAAAACACAACGAAGCCAAGGCCGGCCTCGTTTTGGTGTGGTGATTTTGCGGACGAGGCCATAAATACCGGAAGTCAGTGCGCTATCGGTTCCCTGAGCAGTGTTCGTGATCTCTCGCAAGTTCATTGTAAACTATCGCTAATGATTTGTCAATAATATGTCCATTATTTCTCAACATTTTAGCGAAACCCACTTTAAAATGCACAAAAAGGAGAAGCCTTTCGGCTTCTCCTTTTTTGCAGTAATTTGTTTTGGAAGCAAGCAGCCCGATTAGAAGCAGCCCTGCTCCATCATAGCCTCGGCGACCTTCTTGAAGCCGGCGATGTTGGCGCCAGCCACCAGATCATAGCCCAGGCCGTACTCGGCAGCAGCCTCAGCAGACACACGGTGGATGTTCTCCATCATGGTGTGCAGCTGATGGTCGACTTCCTCGGCGCTCCAAACCAGGCGCTCGGAGTTCTGTGCCATCTCCAGAGCGGAGACGCCCACGCCGCCGGCATTAACAGCCTTGGAGGGAGCCACGATGATGTGCTTCTGCTGACGCAGGAAGTTCAGGGCATCGTTAGTGGTGGGCATATTGGCAACCTCGATGTAGTACTTCACGCCGGAAACAGCGATCTTCTCAGCGGACTCCATCTTAACGTCGTTCTGCATAGCGGCGGGCATGTACACGTCCACGTCCTTAACGCCCCAGCACTTCTCACCGGGCACGAACTCGCAGCCGAACTTATCGGCATAGGGCTTGCAGTGCATAGGATCCTTAGCGCGCATCTCCAGGATGAAGTTCAGCTTCTCGTCGGTGATAACGCCGTCGGGATCGTGAATATAACCGTCGGGACCGGCAAAGTAAGTAACCTTGGCGCCCAGCTGAGATGCCTTCTTCATGATGCCCCAGCCCACGTTGCCATAGCCGGAGATAGCGATGCGCTTGCCCTCGATGGTGTCATTCTCGTGCTTCAGCACTTCCTGCAGGTAGTAGATAGCGCCGTAGCCGGTAGCCTCGGGACGGATGCGGGAGCCGCCGTAGGAGAAGCCCTTACCGGTGAGAACGCCATTCTCCCACACGCCCTTCAGGCGACGGTACTGACCATACAGATAGCCGATCTCGCGGCCGCCCACGCCCATATCACCGGCGGGGACGTCAACATCGGGCCCGATGTAACGATACAGAGCGGTCATGAAGCTCTGGCAGAAACGCATAACCTCAGCGTCGGACTTTCCGGCGGGATCAAAATCGGAACCGCCCTTGGCGCCGCCGATGGGCAGGCCGGTCAGGCTGTTTTTGAAGGTCTGCTCAAAGCCCAGGAACTTGATAATGCCCTCGTACACGTTCTTCTGGAAACGCAGACCGCCCTTGTAGGGGCCAATAGCGCCGTTGAACTGGCAGCGCCAGCCGCGGTTGGTGTGCCACTGACCGTTATCGTCGCACCACACAACGCGGAAGGTGAACATACGCTCAGGCTCGACCATGCGGCCCAGCAGATCCACCTTCTCGTACTCGGGATGCTTCTCGATGACGGGCTCCAGAGAGGACAGAACTTCCTCAACGGTCTGCACGAACTCGGGCTCGTTGCCATGCTTGGTCTTTACGCTCTCCAGAACGCTGGCCAGATAAGCATTCATATTAAATTCCTCCTAATAAATTGTTCCGCAGTCGTATGAGATGTGCTTCATCGCAGACGACCCATACGCTACCAATATTGATGATAACACCATTCCGTAGAATTCTCAAGTGAAATTCAGCCAATTCTTCCTCGCAAAACCACAAAACTTCTTGCTCCGTTTTTGTGCAATTTGGCGAAATGCGCCGCAGAAGAAAAAGCTCCGGCAAAAGGCATATTTATACGAAAACGCCCGTGCTTTTGCACTTTAAACCACACCGCGCTTTCCCCCATAAAATTCCCCTCCCCGCCGTGTCCATCCCCTCCGGAAATCTTCCCGGCAGGGGTAGATTTTTTCTTTTTGCCGGTATATAATGCGATTTTGTGGTCTGTCCGCCGATACGGGCAGAAATCTGTGCCATCGTAAGGAGAGAACCGCCATGTCCGCCTCACAGAAGCTCATGGGCCATGTGTACGCCATTTTCACCATTCTCGTCTGGGGTAGCTGCTTCGTCCTGACCAAGGAGCTGCTCGCCGCTTATACCGCCGTGCAGATCATCCCCCTGCGGATGGGTCTGGCCTATCTGACGCTGTGGGTGCTGCGTCCCAAAACGCTGAAGCTCCCCTGGAAGGACGAGCTGATGTTCATCCTCATCGGCATCACCGGCGGCAGCTTCTACTTCTTCCTGCAAAACACCGCCCTGACCTACACCTATGCCGCCAACGTCAGCATCATCGTGGCCCTCTCCCCTATCCTGACGGTGATCCTGGCCCAGCTCTTCTCCCGCAGCGGCGAGCGGCTGGGCAAATTCGTCTACATCGGCGCGGTCATCGCCATCGCCGGCGTGGTGCTGGTGGTGCTCAACGGCCAGCTGTCGTTCCACCTGAACCCCCTGGGCGACCTGATCGCCCTGGCAGCCGCCCTGATGTGGGCGGTGTACTCCATCCTCATCAAGAAATACACCGAGCAGTACGACAACTTTCTTGTCACCCGCCGCGTCATGCTGTGGGCCTTCGTCACCGCCGTGCCGCTGATGCTGCTGACGGACGGTATGCCCGACCTGACGCCCCTGTTCACCACCCCCCGCATCCTGCTGAGTTGGCTGTTCCTGGGCGTGTTCGGCAACGCGGTGTGCTTTGCCATCTGGAACATCGCCTTTAAGCGCCTGGGCGTGGTCATCACCAACAACTACCTGTACGCCTCCCCCTTCGTCACGCTGGCGGTGGGCTATTTAGTGCTGGACGAGCAGATCACCGTCATGAGCGTCATCGGCGCGGTGCTGATCACCGTCGGTGTCATCGTAGCGCTGAAAAAGCCAAAGGGAACCGCCTGACCGTCCGCATCCTCCCAAACGCCTCCCTTACAGAGGGAGTCAAAAGAAGGCGACCCATCGGAGACCTGATCAGAGAACAAAAAAGAACCGCCCGCAGGCGGTTCTTTTTTACTTGATCTCCTGCTCCAGCCCGTCAAACACCTCCGCGCTGAAGAACTCTCCCAGCGTTATATCCAACCCGTCACACAGCATTTTGATGGTCAGCAGCTTGGGATTTTGGCTCTTGCCGTACAGGATATTCTTCACGCTGGACGGCGGCAGCGCACTGACTGTCGCCAGCTTGTTGATGGTCATGCTCCGCTGCTCGCACAGCTGTAAAATGCGGTCGCGCACCGCTTCTGCCGTGGTCATAAGCGCCCCTCCCGGATACTTTTTCTTAAAGAATACCCGAAAGCGCTTGCATTTATAGGCTATGCGTGCTACTATTAGGCTATGCGTAGACCATTTGGCCCCCTTTTGCTCCGCCGCCCCCTCCGCGCCCTCCCCCGGCGCGCTCGGCGGCGGAGCGATTTAAGCAAAAAAGAACCGCCCTCGGGCGGTTCTTTTTTGTTCTCAGTCAACAATATCCACCGAGACCTTAGCGCCGGTGCGCTGGGCGTAGGACCGAACGACAGTGCGGATCTCCTTGGCGATGCGTCCCTGTCTGCCGATGACCTTACCCATGTCCTCCGGGGCGACGCGGAGCTGCAGCGTCAGCTCATCGCCGTTCTCCACCTCGGTCACAGTCACCTGCTCCGGGTGCTCCACCAGGTTCTGGGCGATATACAGCAGCAAATCCTTCATTGGCTTTGCCTCGACTTACAGTACGTCGACCTTCTTCAGCAGAGCGCGAACGGTGTCAGTGGGCTGAGCGCCGGTCTTGATCCACTCACGGGCGCGGTCGGCATCGATGCTGATCTTGGCAGGGGAGACGCAGGGATCATACGTGCCGATCTCCTCGATAAAGCGGCCATCGCGGGGATAGCGGGAGTCCGCCACGACCACGCGGTAGTAAGGAGCCTTCTTCGCACCCATTCTTCTCAGACGAATTTTGACCATTGTAGTGTTCCTCCATGTAAAATAAGTAATTTTTTATATCTGTTAAATGCTTCTGCACTTACACACTGTCGTTTATTTCAGCCGCTTTTTTCGGCCGAAGCCGTGCATCGCGCCCCGGGCCACCTTGCCGCCCATGCCGTTCATCAATCCGCCGAAGCCCCGCATACCGCCGCCCTTGGTCATTGCCCTGGTCATCTGCTGGAGCATCTCAAAGGATTTCAGCAGCCGGTTCACGTCCACCACCTCCAGGCCGCAGCCGGCGGCGATGCGCTTTTTGCGGCTGGCGTTGAGGATTTGGGGGTTCTCCCGCTCCTGGGGCGTCATGGACCGGATGATGGCCTTGTTGTGGGCCATCTGCTTTTCGTCGATCTGATCCGGGTCGAAATTCTTCGCCATGCCGCCGGGCAGCATCCCCGCGATCTGACTCAGGTCGCCCATATTCTGCAGCTGCTCCAGCTGGTCGAGGTAGTCGCTCAGCGTCAGCCGGTTCTTCCGCAGCTTCTCCTCTAATTTCTTGGCCTGCTTCTCGTCGTACTGCTGCTCGGCCTTCTCGATGAACGTGAGCATATCGCCCATGCCCAGGATACGGCCCGCCATGCGGTCCGGGTGGAACGGCTCGATCATGTCCAGCTTCTCGCCCGTGCCCACGAACTTGATGGGCTTGCCGGTAACGGCCCGGATGGACAGGGCCGCGCCGCCGCGGGCGTCACCGTCCAGCTTGGTCAGCAGCACGCCATCGATGCCCAGCGCGTCGTCAAAGGCCTTGGCCGCGTTCACCGCGTCCTGGCCGGTCATGGCATCCACCACCAGCAATATCTCGTTGGGGCGGACGGCGGCCTTCACCGCCTTCAGCTCGTCCATCAGCGCCTCGTCGATGTGCAGACGGCCCGCCGTGTCCAGGAACACCATGTCGTGTCCGTGGTCGGCGGCGTACTTCACCGCCTCAGTAGCGATGGTCACCGGGTCGATCTGGCCCATCTCAAACACAGGTATGTCCAGCTGCTTGCCCACCACCTGCAGCTGGTTGATAGCTGCGGGTCGGTACACGTCGCAGGCCACCAGCAGGGGGCGGCGGCCAAACTGCCGCCGCATCAGGCCCGCCAGCTTCGCGCCGTTGGTGGTCTTACCCGCACCCTGGAGACCCACCATCATCACGACGGTCGGCCCTTTGGAGGCGGTGGTCAGCTTGGCGTTAGAGCCGCCCATCAGGGCCGTCAGCTCCTGGTTGACGATCTTCACGATCTGCTGGGCCGGGGTCAGACTGTCCAGCACGTCCGTGCCGATACACTTCTCCGTCACATCCGCCACAAAGTCCTTCACGACCTTGTAGCTGACATCGGCCTCCAGCAGTGCCAGACGCACCTCCCGCATTCCCTCGCGGACGTCCGCCTCGGTGAGGCGGCCCTTGCCGCGCAGGCGCTTGAACACGCCGTTCAGTTTATCACTCAGTCCCTCAAATGCCATGGGCCTACTCCTTCAGGGCGGCGGCGCTGGTCAGAACAGTGTCCGCCAGCTCCTCCAACCGGGGGTTCTCGTACTGCCGGTAGTTCACGGTCTTGATCTCGTTGGCAGCGGCGATGACCGCGTCCACGTGCTGCTGCATCTGCAAAAAGCGCTTCACCAGGCCGGTCTTGTCCTCCAGCTCGGTCATGGCGGCCTCTGCCCGCACGATCACGTCCCGCACGCCCTGCCGGGAGATGCCGCAGTTTTCCGCGATCTCCGACAGCGACAGATCCTCATTGTAATACAGATCAAACAGCTCCCGCTGCCGCTGGGTAAGGATGTCGCCGTAAAAATCGAAGAGCATGGTCATGCGATAGGTCTGGTTTTTCACGGTGCTTCCTCCTTCTGTAAAGTTATATGCCTTTACAACACGAACTATGATACATGATTTCTCCGCAAAAGTCAAGGCGAAAACGGCCGGTAAACTAAAAAATATTGCAAAAAGGAGAGGCTTCCGCCTCTCCTCCGCTGTATCCGCTTTTCAGATGGTCTTGCCCATGGCACTCAGTATCTCCATGATGGCCGCCACGATGCAGAACAGGCCAAACGCCACGATCAGCGTGCCCGCCAGCTTTTTCTTCTGCTTCAGCTGGAACATCATGATGCCCACGATGATCATGGACACCGCCAGCAGGATCATGGACAGCCCCGGCACATACAGCACGTTCAGCTTGCGCATCACCCACAGCAGCATGGACAGCACCAGCAGCACCATGGCCACATTTTTCTTCGTATTCATCGTCATAGTCCGTTTTCTCCCTCCCGGCGGCAGCGCCGCCCAACGTATGTAGTGTAGCGGAAAACCGCCGGAAACACAAGGCTTTTTTACCGCCCCAGCAGGATTTTCGCCTTCAGGATGGCCGCCACCGTCTTGGCGTCGGTCAGCGTGCCGTCCATGCACTGCGCCACCGCCCGGTCAAAGGGCAGATACGTCACGTCCAGAAATTCGTCCTCGTCCGGATGTGTCTCGCCGAAGCGCAGCCCCCGGGCCATAAAGAGATACAGCGTCTCGCCGTAGCAGCCCGGCGACGCGATCAGCGCTCCCATGTCTGTCCACTGGTCCGCCTCCGCGCCGATCTCCTCCTTCAGCTCCCGCCGGGCGGTGACAAAGGGCTCTTCCCCCTTCTCCCGCTTCCCCGCCGGGATCTCCGTCAGCACCCGGGAGAACGCATACCGATACTGCCGCACCAGCGCCACCCGGTCCTCATCGTCCAGCGCCAGAATGCCCACGCCGCCGGGGTGCTCCACCACCTCCCGTGTGCCGGTCCTTCCGTTGGGCAGCAGCACCTTGTCCTCCCGCACCCGCAGGATGCGCCCCCGGTATACCTCCCGGCTCTCCACCATCTTCTCGGTCATGTCCATGTCATGCGCTCCCTTCGCCGTTTTCCAGCAGTATACCACGGTCCGCGCAAAAATACCAGCGTTTTCCGCCTGTTCCTACCCCTTGCACAGCGCCGGAAAATGTGCTATACTGTTTTCCAAACCGCCGGAGAGGAGGGATCGTCCATGGAGAAGTCCGGCGTCAAGATCGCGGCCCAGAACCGTAAGGCGTACCACGACTATTTCGTGGAGGATCGCTACGAGGCCGGCATCGAGCTGTTCGGCACAGAGGTCAAGTCCATCCGCGCCGGTACGCTGAACCTGAAGGACTCCTACTGCGTGGCCAAGGACGGCGAGATCTACGCCCACAGCCTGCACATCTCTCCCTACGACCACGGCAATATCTTCAACCGCGACCCGGATCGGCCCAAGCGCCTGCTGCTCCACAAGCGGGAGATACGCAAGCTCCACGACCTGCAGAAGCAGGACGGATACGCCCTCATCCCCCTGTCCGTCTACTTCAAGAACTCCCGCGTCAAGGTGGAGCTGGGCCTGTGCAAGGGCAAGAAGAATTACGACAAGCGGGACGCCGTGGCCAAGCGGGACGCCAAGCGGGAGATGGACCGGGCCATGCGGGAGAAGAACCTGCGCTGAGACTGTACCACTATAGAATATAAAGAAACGAGGATGCAAATATGGCAAATCCCATCGTGACCATCGAAATGCAGGATGGCGGCAGGATCACCTGCGAGCTGTACCCCGACATCGCGCCCCAGAGCGTGTATAACTTCATCTCTTTGGCCAATGCCGGCTTCTACAACGGCCTGATCTTCCACCGGGTCATTCCCGGCTTTATGATCCAGGGCGGCTGCCCCGACGGCAACGGCATGGGCGGCCCGGGCTACTGCATCAAGGGCGAGTTCGAGGCCAACGGCTTCCACAACGACCTGCGCCACACCCGGGGCGTGCTGTCCATGGCCCGCGCCCAAGCGCCGGACAGCGCCGGCAGCCAGTTCTTCATCATGCACAAGGACGCCCCCCATCTGGACGGTCAGTACGCCGCCTTCGGCTGCGTCATGGACGGCATGGAGGTGGTGGACGCCATCGCCAACCAGCCCCGGAACATGATGACCAACAAGCCCAAGAAGGATCAGGTCATCGCCTCCGTCACCGTGGACACCCACGGCGAGACGTACCCTGAGCCGGAGAAGCTGGCCGATCCGTTTCACAGATAACAGGTAAATGTCCCTTTTGGGAGGGCATTGCCCTCCCAAAAGGGTCTCATACATGGGGCTGCACCGGTTTCGACGGGGGTGCAGAGGCAGGATAAGCGAGCGGCGGCGCCTGACCGCCATAAAACGGGCAACTTAAAAATTAACTGACAACAATCGTATTGCTGTCGCTGCCTAACTAAAGGCAGCCGTCTGAACCGGAGAGGCCACAGGCCGGGGAAGGCGTCGTTGATGTGGCGTCCGTGAGGCGGGAAAGAGTTGACCTGCCCACGCATCATGACTCTACCAAACCGCAAAGTCTGTCAGGTGTCTTTGCGGGGCGGGAATTCTGAAACCTGACTGCGCCCGGAGAAAGTCCCGTGAAACTGTTTTCGGACAGGGGTTCAATTCCCCTCGGCTCCACCAAAAGAAATGGACATGACTTTTCGTCATGTCCATTTCTTTTGGTGGTAGAGCTTTTTCGCACATCCCCCATCCTCACAAAACAGCGGTCCCGGGTGTCATGCCCGGGACCGCTGTTGTTTGAAGCTGATTTTACACGTTGAAGCGGAAGTAGATCATGTCGCCGTCCTGCACCACATACTCCTTGCCTTCGCTGCGGAGCTGGCCCTTCTCCCTGGCGGCGTTGACGCTGCCGTATTTGATCATATCGTCATAGGCAATGACCTCCGCCCGGATGAAGCCCCGCTCGATGTCAGTGTGGATTTTACCGGCGGCCTGAGGGGCCTTGGTGCCCTTTTTGATGGTCCAGGCGCGGCACTCATCCTTGCCGTAGGTCAGGAAAGAGATAAGGCCCAGCAGGGAGTAGCTGCACTTGATGAGCCGGTCCAGACCGGATTCTGCGATGCCCAGCTCGTCCAGGAACATCTGGCGGTCCTCGCCCTCCAGCTCAGCGATGTCCTGCTCCAGCTTGGCGCAGATGGGCAGAACCTCGCTGCCCTCGGCTTCTGCCAGCGCACGGACCTTCTTCAGATACTCGTTGCCCTCCTGATTGGCAAAGCCGTCCTCGTCCATGTTGGCGGCGTAGATGATGGGCTTCAGGGTCAGCAGGTCGGAGGTTGCGATGAGGGCCTTGTCCTCGTCGGAGCAGTCAAAGGTGCGGGCGGATTTGCCGCCGTCCAGATGCTGG
>ERZ857757.810-NODE-810-length-29103-cov-4.134570_pt1 | contig 29103 bp, 29 predicted proteins | sample MGYA00519764_ERZ857757 | MGnify/ENA primary metagenome ERZ857757 (study PRJEB31778, sample SAMEA3449359) | human gut metagenome | biome: human gut; feature: human-associated habitat; material: faeces | place: United Kingdom | collected 2010/2012 ... | reverse complement strand
AATCCGAAAAATAAATCCACGTCTCTTTATTATGCATAAATAATTGGAATTGTGAATTATATAATGGTTTTAAATTTCCCGCAGGAAAGTTTCTGGTTATAAGACGACTCTGTTCATGTATTTGTATAAACATCTCGTTTTTATCGTTTAGTGTTGACTTCGGATTAGGAATCCGTTCCATATCCCTCCCTTCACTAACGGCTTGCCAGAAGGCGGGAGAAAAGTTAGGTTCCGTGGACGGACAGCCTGTCCATGAGATGGCTGGCCCTTTTTCCAACATGAACGGTTACTGCTATTTCATTCTGGGGATATTGGTCCTGGCGGCCGGTTATTTCACTTACGGGCGGGTGCTGGAAAGGATTTTCCGTCCGGACGCCTCCCGGCAAACTCCCGCCGTGGCCTGTACGGACGGCGTGGATTATGTGGTCATGCCGCGCTGGCGCGTTTTTCTCATCCAGTTGCTGAACATTGCAGGGCTGGGCCCCATCTTCGGCGCCGTCATGGGCGTGCTGTACGGGCCGGCCGCGCTTCTGTGGATCGTTTTCGGCTGCATTCTGGGAGGAATGGCGCACGACTACTTCTCCGGCATGATTTCCCTGCGGCACAAGGGGGAAAACCTGCCGGAAATCCTGGGGCGCTACCTGGGCAGCCAGGCCCAGTGGGTCAGCCGCGCCGTCTGCATCGTATTCAGCGTGCTGGTGGGCGTCGTCTTCGCCGTGGGGCCCGCCGCCATCCTGTCCCCCATGACGGGCTGGAGCGTTTCGGCATGGATTTGGATTATCTTCGGCTACTACTTCCTGGCGACCATTCTTCCCATCCAGGCTATCATGGGAAAGGTCTATCCTCTTTTTTCCGTCGCCCTGATCATCATGGTCATGGGCATTCTGGGCGTGATGCTCCTGGCTCCCTTTGCGGATTCCATGCCGGCCTGGATGCACCTGCCCCGCATGGAAGTGCTTCCGGATCTGGACTTTTTCCATAACCGCCATCCGGCGGATTTCCCGCTTTTCCCCGTGATGTTCATCACCATCGCCTGCGGAGCCGTGAGCGGCTTCCATGCCACACAGTCCCCGCTGATGGCGCGGTGTCTGAAAACGGAGCGGGAAGGGCTGCCCGTCTTTGGAGGGGCGATGATTACGGAAGGCATCATCGCTTTCATATGGGCCGCCGCCGCGCTGACCTTCTACGGCTCTCCGGAAGCCCTGGGAGGAGCTACCGCCAACGGAAAGGCTCCGGCGCTGGCCATTCAGACGATTTCCGAATCCTGGATGGGGAGCGTCGGTTCCATCCTGGTCATGATCGGCGTGGTCATCCTCCCCATCAGCACGGGGGACGGCGCCCTGCGGGTCACGCGCCTGATGATTGCGGACAGTTTCAAGCTGAGCCAGGAACAGCTGAGCCGCCGCCTGATGATCGCCATCCCTCTCTTCGCCGCGGCCATTGCCGTCAGCAGCATGGACTACGCCGTCATCTGGCAGTACTTCGGCTGGGCCAACCAGCTGCTGGCCGCCGCCACGCTCTGGGCCGTTTCCATTTACCTGCGCAGCAAAAAACGCTGCTACTGGCCGGCGGCGGCCCCCGCCGCCTTCCTGAGCCTGGTAGTATTCCAATATCTGTTCTCCAGCCCGGAAATGTGCGGTTTCAGTGAAGAAGCCTCCCTGATTGCCAGCACCCTGCTGACCGCCGTCATCGGCGTGCTGTGCCTGTTCCGCGGCTCCGGCCTGGAAAAAGCGGAGGAACCCAGCCTGTAACTTCATGAATTCCAGCGTCCACACGCCAGGACACGCCCGCAAAGTTCCATGGGGAGCTTTCTGGCGGCTCGTGCTGATTCAGGCGCAGAACTCCTTTAATGAAAAAGGGGCTCAATTCCTGCTGATTCCCCTGGGCGTCTGGCTGTACGGCGCAGAGGGGGACCTGGAATATCCGCTGGGGGCCATCATCGTGCTGCCCTTCATCCTGTTCTCCCCATTCGTCGGCTGGCTTTCGGACCGTTTCTGCAAGGCGCGCATCATCCAATTCATGGCCCTGCTCCAGATATGCGTGCTGGCGGGCATGTACTGGAGCCTGCGCGTCCACAATCTGAACGGGGCCATCCTGTGGTTCTGCGTCTTTGCCGTGCAGGCCACCGTCTTCAGCCCGGCCAAAAAGGGAATCGTCAAGGACATCGTGGGAACTTCCCGCATGGGGTTCGCCAGCGGCATCGTGGAAATGGCTTCCATCCTCAGCCTGCTCATCGGCCAGATCGGCGTCTTCATCTGGTTCCGCTACCTGCTGGAGCCTTCCACGGATACCATCTGGCACCGCTGGCTGGGGGAGGGCTTCTTCCAGTGGTTTGACGCATGGCTGAAACCCTCCGGCATCAATGACGGATGGTATGCCGCCTCTTTCCCATGCCTGGTGTTTCTGCTCCTGGCCGTTCCGGTGGCGGCCTCCAGCTTCCGCCTGCCCCGGTACGCTCCCGGGGGGGGCCGCCCCTTCTCCTGGTCCCTGTTTTACGAGCACTTCCACCAGCTGGGCAAGCTGTGGAAAAACCGCAATCTGCGCGTCAGCGAGATGGGCATCGGCTATTTCTGGTTCTTCGGCGGCACGGTCATGCTGATGACCATCCAGATGGCCAAGGAAATCTCCGGTGGCGGGGATGACTTCAGCTCCGTGGGAGCCGTGCTGATGGCCTGGATGAGCGGGGGAACGGTGCTGGGGGGCATTCTCGCCTCCGTGATTTGCCGCCGCCACATCCGGATGAATGTTTCCGTGGCGGGAGGCGTGCTGATGGCGGCTAGCTGCGCGGCCCTGGCCGCAGTCTCCATGGCTTCCCCGGTCTTTAATGCCCTGCTGATGGCGGCGGGCATTTCCGCCGCCCTGTTCCTGGTGCCTCTGAATGCCTTTTTCCAGGACCGGGCGGACAATGACAAACGCGGGGACATGATTGCCGCCGGCAACCTGGTGGACTGCGCGCTCGGGTTGCTGGCCGTCGGGTTCCAATACGCCATGATGCTGGTCATCCCCCCCTCCTGGCAATTCGTCGTCATGGGAATCCTCAGCCTCTTCATGGCGTGGGCGGTCTTCCGTTTTTCCCGCGCGGCTTCCGGCTCAAGGTAGTCCTGGGCCGGCAACCGGGCGCCCATCCTTAAAAATCCCTCTTCAGAGAAAAACCTTCCCGCATTGGCGCGCCCCGCGCCATTCTCCCGTCAGGGCGCGCGATTTACTTGCAACCCTGCTTTTATTCGGGCAACATAGGGGGGAAAACAAAAAGCCATGAAAAAATATCTCACCCTTCTGTTGTGTTCCCTGTGCGCCTTGGCGTGCTTCAGCGCCTCCGCGGAATCCACAGCCGGCCTCAAGGACGTCAATGTCGTCATCTCCACTACCAAAGGGGATATTGAACTGGCCCTTTACCCCTCCAAGGCGCCCGTCACCGTAGCCAACTTCCTGAACCTCGCCAGCAGAGGGTACTACAAGGGCATCACCTTCCACCGCGTGATTCCGAATTTCATGATCCAGGGCGGCGATCCCACCGGCACGGGCATGGGAGGCCCCGGCTACAGTTTTGAAGACGAGTTTTCCCCGGACCTCAGGCATGACGGCCCCGGCGTGCTTTCCATGGCGAACGCGGGCCCCGGCACCAACGGTTCCCAATTTTTCATCACCCATGTGGCCACGCCCCATCTGGACGGCCGCCATACGGTCTTCGGGAAGGTGCTGAAAGGGCAGGACGTCGTCAACTCCATTGTCCGGGGGGACAAAATCAAGGACATCCGCATTCTGGATAAGAACGCCGCGGCTGCCGTGCTGAAAGCGGAAGCCGCCCGCGTAGCCCGGTGGAACAAGGCCCTGGACGCCGCCAGATAACCAGGAAGCTGCCAGCGGCATGAACGATCTCCGGTGCGCCGCCTATTCCCGGTTTTCCGCAGGAAGCGGAGGCCAGGCGGAAAGACGCGGACGAACGGAGAAAAACGACGATAAACATCCATCCAACAACCATTCATTTTTATGAAGACACTCATTAAAAACGCACGCATCATCTCCCCCGGCATTGATATGCCCGGGGCTGCCGTGGAAATGGAAGGCAAAACCATTACCGCCGTCTATCCCGCCGGGAGCGAACTTCCCGCCGCAGACAAGGTCGTGGATGCGGAAGGCCGCATGCTCCTTCCCGGCTTCATTGACATCCACAGCCACGGCGCCGGCGGCTGCGACACCTGCGACGCCAAGCTGGAAAGCCTCCGCACCATTGCGGAATGCAAAATGAAGGAAGGCGTCACTTCCTGGCTGCCGACCACCCTCACCCTGTCCCCCAAGGTGCTGGAAGACGTATGCGCCTCCGTGGCGGAATACATGAAGAACCAGGAATTCGCCAAGACTCCCGGCGTCCACCTGGAAGGGCCGTTCATCAACCCCAAATGCTGCGGCGCGCAGAATCCCGCCTTTGTCCGCCAGCCGGATTACGATGAAGTAGCCAACCTGAACTCCATCGCCAAGGTGCTGCTGGTCTCCCTGGCGCCGGAAATGCCCGGAGCCATTGAATTCATTGAGAAAGCCACGGCCAACGGCATCCGCTGCTCCGCCGGGCACAGCGCCGCCACCCATGAGGACTTCAACAGGGCGAAGTCCGCGGGGCTGGCGCACCTGACCCACTACTGCAACCAGATGTCCCCCCTGCACCACCGTGAAATCGGCCTGGTGGGGTCCGGCCTGCTGGACAGGGAAATCAAGATTGAAATCATCTGCGACACCATCCACCTCTGCGCGGACATGCTCAAAACCGTGTTCAAGAACAAGGATTCTGACCAGATGCTGATGATTACGGACTCCCTGGCCTGCTCCTGGATGCCGGACGGCCCCGGAGACCTGGGCGGCCTGCCCATCATCGTGAAGGACGGCGTGGCCCGTCTGCAGGAATCCGGCGCCCTGGCCGGCAGCACCCTCAAATACGCCCACGGCCTGAAAAACGTGCACCGCCTGACCGGGAAACCCCTCAGCGACCTGGTGAAAGCCACCTCCTGGAACCAGGCGCAGTCCCTGGGCCTGGAAGGCCTGGGCAAAATCGCCCCCGGCTTCACGGCGGACATGGTTCTGCTGGACGATGACTTCAATACCTGCAAGGTATTCATCGACGGCGTGGAAAAATACAGCGCGTAACCGCGTTTCCGCGCGCCGGAAGGAGACGTCCCGCCCCTTCCGGCGCGCCTTCCTCCCTTTTACCATATTTCAACATTCACCTCCATGGCTATTACCATTGAAATGCCCCGCCTGTCCGACTCCATGCACGAAGGCACCGTCCTGAGATGGCTCAAAAAAACAGGGGACTTCGTAAAAGTCGGCGACCATCTGGCCGACATTGAGACGGATAAGGCCCATGTGGAGCTCCAGGCCTGCGAGGACGGCACCCTGACGGAAATCCTGGTGCCGGAGGGAGGTTCCGCCGCGGCGGGAGCGCCCATTGCGCTGCTTCAGCCGGAATTCGGCGCAGCCGCCTGCGGCTGCCCCCCGCGCCCGTCCGCAACATGCAGCCCGCTGGCCGCCAGGCTGGCGGCGGAAGCCGGCCTGAACCCCGCCACGCTGCGCGGCACCGGCCCCCGGGGCAAAATCATGGCCGCGGATGTACGGGCCGCCCTGCGCCCCGCGGACGGCCCCGCCCGCCGGGTGCAGACCCCGCTGGCGCCCCGGGACACGCGCCACGCCACGCGCGTAGACAACTTTTACCTGTATTCCCTGGAGGCGAACATGGCTTACCTGGCCGCCATCAGCACGCCCATCGCCGTCCAGTGCGAAAAACTCATCGGCGGCCGCTACAGCCTCTTTGACTACGTGGTGCGCGCGGCGGTGAAAGCATGCGCCAGCGAGCCGGAATGGCTGGCCGGAGACGCCGCCGCGGAACTGCTCATGGTGCTGGACAAGGGGGAAAAATACGTCTTCATTGAAAACGCCTCCGGCAAGACGATTTACAACATCGCCATGGAACGCCTGGCCGCCCCCGCGGCAGGCCCTCTCCCCGCGGGCAGCGTCGCGCCCAACATCCTTCTTTGCGACAGCGGCGTGAACGTGGCAGCCCAGCGCGCCGTGCTGCCGGAAATGCCCCACAGCATCATCAGCATAGGAGGCACCACGCCGAAAACGGGCATTGAAGCGGGGCGCCCCGTGTCCAAACTCATCCTGCCCGTCACCCTGTACGTGAACGCCGGCATTCTGCCGGAATGCAAGGCTTCCAACATTGCCGCCGAATTCAAAACCCTGCTGGAAAACCCGGTTCTTCTCCTCCTGTAGGGGCTACCGGAACATGCTGCTCTTTTCCTTGAACGTTCCTCTTCCTCCCCCTGTCTTACCAACCATGAAAAAAGTCGCCATACTTGCCGCCCCCGGATTTGAAGAAATCGAACTCATGGCTCCGCTGGACATCCTGCGGCGCCTGAACATGGACGTAGTGCTTGCCGGCGTCCAGTCCGACAAGGTGGTCAGCACCCATGAAGTAACCGTCAGCACGGACACCATGCTGGATAAACTCCATGCTGACAAGCTGGACGCCCTGATCCTGCCCGGCGGCGCGGGCTCCTGGGTACTCCGCGACACGCCGGAAGTCATCCATCTGGTCAAAAAAATGCATGAAGCGGGCAAGCTGGTGGCCGCCATCTGCGCCGCCCCCATCGTGCTGGCCAAAGCGGGCCTGGTCAGGGACAGGAACGTCACGGCCTACCCGGCCCAGGACGTTTACCGGGAACTCAACGAAGCCGGCGCCCATATTGTGAAAGATGAAAATGTGGTGCTGGACGGCAACATGCTCACCGCCAACGGCCCCGGCGCCGCCATGCTCTTCGGCTACTCCATCGGGGAATATCTGGGGGAAGACCTCCAGGTGGCCCAGCTCAAAGAGCAGATGTGCTACACGGGCCTGTAGGATGCCGGCAGGCATTCCGCCTTTCCGCAACCCCATGCGGCGCCGGAACAACAGGGAAAGGGGGGAATCTCCCCCTTTTCACTTCATCAGGTGCCTTTTCAGGGTATAGTAAGCCCCCCGGCGCCCCTTGCGGGACGACATCAGGCGGGAATGCAGGGCAGAGAAAAAATTGCTCCGCAGGGGGCAATCCAGCAGAAGGCGGCAAAAAGCCCGGTCCCACCGGTCCAGACGGGGAAGGACGTTCTCCGCGCCCACCAGCTCCAGCCACTTTTTCCAGCCGGAAAGCAGAACTTCCCGGTCTTCCGGAGACGCTTTGAAAAAAGCTCCCTCTTTCATGATGAAATGCCTGCGCATCAACTCCATGCAGTAGTCCACCAGACCGAAGGCGGCGGGTGAATCAAGCAGCCCCCGCTCCCCCCAGAAACGCGCCAGAGATTCCATGCCCATCAAATCCATGCGGAAATCCCCCAGGCGGGGATCCCGCCCGCAGGAGGCGGAACCGGGGCGTTCCCTCCGGTAATGGTACAAACGGTCGGGAAGGATCAGGAGCCGCGGAGCAACAGTCAACAGCATCAAACAGAAATACAAATCCTCACCCTGGCGCAATCCGGGAACGAAACGCACACCGTTTTCTTCCAGCAGCTTCCTGCGGATCAGCTTATTCCACACCGTTCCCGCGCACCGGCTCCAGGGCGTCCCCCGCCGGAACCGCTCCGCTTTTTCTTCCGGGAAAAACCCGGCTGACGGCGACCAGCCGCTTTCAGGCATATCCATGCCTCCGCGGTCGCAGAACTCATGGTATCCGCACACCGCTACGTCCGCATCTTTTTCCACGGCCGCATCAAACAGGCGCCGGAACATATTCCGCTCCACCACGTCGTCCGGGTCCACAAAGCCGATATACTTTCCCGCAGCCGCTTCCATGCCGCTGTTCCTCGCCGCGGAAACACCGCTGTTTTTCCGGTCAATTACCCGGACGCGGCCGTCCCTGTCCCGCCATTCGCGCAATATCTCCGCCGTACGGTCGGAAGAACCGTCATTGACGCAAATGATTTCGATATCTTCCATGCTCTGGCCGGCCAGGCTTTCCATACACTGGTCCAAATAAGCGGCAACATTATAACAGGGAACAATGATGGAAACGGATACGCTCATGGCGGAAGCATCCTTTTTTATCCGGATTGAAAATTCACATCAAGAAAAAACAGCAACGCCATCTGTTGAAAAACGGAACACCCGGAAGAGGGAAACTATTTCCGAAAAGAAATGCAAAGGCTGCCTCCCGAAGGAAGTTCCCGGGAATAACGGAAACGGAGGGCTGTGGTACGGCTGCAATACGGCGGAAAATTCAAACCGTCAGGAATACTCCGGCATCATGCGCCAAGGAGTTTTTTTGATATTGCTTTTCAGTATGAATTTATTAAGTATTCAGCCCTCGTCACACAACGTATTCTTTTTTACCCGGCGGGGGAAAAACCGCCCGGAACGGTAACAAGGGCCATTCATCATCCGCGTCAGGCGATATTCATTATATTTCCTGCAATTTTTCACCATGAAACCAATGACACATACGCAGACAGTCATGCTCCGATTGCTGACCATGTGTATTCCGTTTCGGAACCTGCGTAAAAAATGGCGCACTTTCCTGCGCGATTTTCTGTCCGACTATGACCGGGACGCCCGCCGAAGCATGCGCGCATGGCGCAGGCATCCAGTGGCCGGCCGTACCATCCTTATTCTGGAACCCAACTATTGCCACGGGGAAGTCATCCCCGGTTTCTGCCGCCACCTGCTCGACATGGGATACCGCGTTGATGTCCTGATGCATCACAGCCTGGCCAGGCAATCCCCCCTGTGTTGTTTCAAGGAAGGCGATATCCATATTTTCACGGCCATGTGCACTTCATGGAAGCGCCTGGCCAAAGCGCGCGTCCTCACCCGGTACGAAGCCATCCTGGTATCAACATCCGCCTTTTATGACATTCCGGGTTGGGCAAGTTTCCTTCACATGACGGGGCTTGACAAATTCGCCAATCTTCTGGCCGTCGAACATGAATTAAAGGACATCCCCCGGTTCGGGGAAGAAGAACTTGACCGCCAGGGACGGCTGCTGACGCTGGGCTCCTTTCCCAGGGGCATGATGGTTAATCCGCACTTTTTCGGGGAAATCCCGCCTGCGCCCCGGAACCGCGAACCCGTGTTCATCACCGTAGGGTCCCTCTCCGCACAGCGGAAAAACCACGAACTCCTGGTTGAGGCGCTGGAAACCGTCTGCAATGAAGGGTACAGGAACTTTTCCGTCATCATCGTGGGGGAAGGAGAGCTGGGAAAAATCCCCGGCCATCTGCGCCCCTTCCTGCATGTGGCCGGAAAGCTCGACTTCCCCGCCATGTACGAGGCCATGAGGCGGGCTATTTCCTGCCCCTGCTTGATCCCGGCAATCCGGCGCATAACCGCTACATTACCACCGGCGTCACCGGTTCCGCCCAGCTTGTTTACGGATTCGCGAAAATCCCGGTCATCCATGAGAAATTCGCTTCCTTCTACGGCTTCAACGACAGGAACGCACTCCTTTACAGGGAAGAAACGCTTGGCGGCGCCATGCTCCGCGCCATCAGGCAAACGGAAGAGGAATACGCAGGAATGCAGCAGGCGCTTCTCCAACTGGGCAGGGATATTGACGGGGAATCCCGTTCCAATCTGGAGCGGGCCCTTGCCGCATGCTCCCCCTCCGAACCTCAACAGGCCCGCTCATGACCCGAACCCGCCCGCCACAGCCCCAGGTTTCCGTCATCGTTCCCGTTTACAATCAGGAACAATATCTTGAAGAGTGCATCAGCAGCATCCGCCGGCAAACCCTTGCGGAGTGGGAATGCATCATCGTCAACGACGGGTCCTCCGACTCGTCAGGGGAAATCGCCCGGCGCTTTTCAGAGGAGGACTCAAGAATCCTCTGCCTCGAACAGGAAAACAGGGGCGTTTCCTCCGCCCGCAATCTGGGCATGCGGCACGCTTCCGGGCGCTATTTGTGTTTTGTTGACGGTGACGATTTCATCGACGCGGCCTTTCTCAAACATCTTCTGGACGCCTCGGACCGCGGAGCAAGCGATTTGACCGTAGCGGGAAAGCTGTTCTGCGACAGGTTTCCGCTGGACAAAATCCCCGCCCTCCCCACCTGCGGCATATTTCTGCGCCGGGAGTTCCCCTTGAAAAACAATCTGGAATTCCCGGAAGGCATTCACCCCTGTGAGGACGGCCTCTTCTCGCATTTCGTGCTCGCGCTGACAGAAAAAATTTCCTTCTGTCCGGAGGCCGTTTACCATTACCGCCAGCATGAACAGGGCAACCACCACCAGATACGGAAAAGAACCGCCGACATCCTGCCCATGATCCCCCGGTGGCTTTCCCTGATTGAAGAGTTTTATGAACAACGCCATCTCTGGAAAAGAAAAGCCGGCCATCTCGTCCGCTTTATTGAGCATGAACCATTTGAACTGAGGCTGCTTGGCATGCCTTTCTCCCCGCCGGAGCAGGAAATACTTTACAGCATCATCCGGGACTTCCTGAACGCCCATTGCACGGCCGCCGAGTGCCGGAGGGCCTCCCTGCATCTTCCTTTCCGTCTGTTGTTGCAATCCTCCGGCTTTTCAGACTTCGGAAGAAGGCTCCGGAGGGCCGGCAAAAACACCGGAATCCGCCGGAAGCTCCTCCATTTCTGCCCTGTCCCCTCATGGAGGAGGAATGGCAGGGCACAGCTGCGGCAAGTACGCGAACAGCTGGAGGAAATACGCAGGAATATCACGTTTTAACCCCTTCCCCTGCTTGAACATGGCAAAAGGAAAAATAATAGTCATGCGTCTTTTCGGAGGGCTGGGAAACCAGCTGTTCCAATACGCCTTCCTCTTCGCGCTCTCCCGGCAAGGGGGAAAAGCAAGACTGGAAACCTCATCATATGAACATGATGATAAGAGGGTCTGCGAACTCCATCACTTCCGGGTTTCCCTTCCCATTGAAGGAGGCCCTCCCCCCTGGGCTTTCCGCAAGTCCCGTATTCCCGCCTGCCTGCGTTCCCTGTTCGCCGCTCCCAAATATCCTCATTTCCGGGAGGAAAAACGGCACGGGTTCGATCCCGGTCTCGCAGCTCCTCCCCGCCGCCATACCTATTTCAAGGGATATTTTCAGACGGAACAATACTTCCTCCACTGCCGGGAACAGCTTTGCAGGGAATTCCGTCTGAAAACTCCCCTGACTCCGGAAAACGCCCGCATTCTTGAAGATATCCGTTCATGCTGCTCCATTTCCCTGCACATCCGCAGAACGGATTACCTCTCCAACCCCTACCTTTCTCCGCCGCCTCTGGAATACTACCTCCGGAGCATGGCTGAAATGGAAGGAAGGCTGCGGGCGGCAGGCGCTCCGCAGGAATCCCTGCGTTACTTCATCTTTTCGGACGACATAGAATGGGCCCGGCAAAACCTGAGGCCCGCCCTGCCCCATGTCCATGTGGATATCAATGACGGCGGCACCGGCTACTTCGATCTCGATCTGGAACTGATGCGAAACTGCCGCCACCACATCATCGCCAACAGCACTTTCTCCTGGTGGGCGGCCTGGCTCAACGAACACGCGGAGAAAATCGTCATCGCGCCGCGCATCTGGTTCAACAGGGAGGAAGGCGACCGGTACCATACGGATGACGCGCTCATCCCCGGCTCATGGCTCCGGATATAACCCCGTTTCCTATACAGCAGACCATGCCTCTCCCCTCATTTCCGTCATCGTCCCCATCTACAACATGGAGCCTCTTCTTCCGCGCTGTCTGGACAGCCTGGCGGCACAAACCCTCCGCGACCTGGAAATCATCTGCGTGGACGACGGTTCAACCGACGGGTCCGGAGGCATCGTCCGGAAATATGCTTCCGGAGACAGTCGTTTCCGCCTGATTACACAGGAAAATTCCGGCAGGGCGGAAGCCCGTAACGCGGGAATCAGGGCAGCCGCGGCGCCTTACCTGGGTTTTGCGGATCCGGATGACTACGTTGAGCCGGACATGTACGAACGGCTCTACCGGCTCGCGGAAGAAAGCGGGGCGGACATGGTCCAATGTTCCTATTCCCCCTTCCTTCCGGCTGAAAGCGGAGAATCGCGCGGAATGGCTGAGGAAAAACTCCTTCATATTGAAAACACCGCCTGCGACGGCGTCTTTACGGAGAAAGGAGAAATATTCAGGCTCTTTCTGGAAGACAGGATCACCGGCGTCGTCTGGAGCAAATTGTTCAGGCGGATACTCCCCGGCTGTTCCGCCCCCCTGGAAGTCCGCCTGCCTTCTTCCTTCACCAGCGGAGAAGACACCCTTTACGTTTCCCGGGCCATCGCCCGCTGCCGCAGCGTCGCCCTCACCTCTGAAAAACTCTACCACTACGGGCTGGGCGGTCCCCAATCCGTTTCTTCTCGCAACCGGAAAGCGGAAACCCGGCCCGCAAGTTATTACGCCGTATTCGAGATGCTCACCAGGGAAAAACTCCGGGAAGGGGTTCTGGGCAGCAACCGCACGGCCTACATGAATTATATTGTCCCCCTGCTTTTTCCGGACAATGAAATGCCGGCCGGGCGGCTCAGGCATTGGGCGGAACTCTGGCGGGAGGCGGACATCACTTCCGAACACGTTTGCGGGATGCCCAGGGAACAGAGGGCTTATCTTGAGGCCGCCCTGGCCGGACGGTGGATTTACCTGCGCCTCCTTCAATGCTTCTGGAAGTTCAAGACCGCCAGAAGGAAAATGTTTCGGCTGAGGTTTTCCAAAAACGGAATAGACACGCTCCAAATCCTCGGATACACTCTTTATTCTGCAAAGAAGCTCCCCCGATCATCCCTGTAACTGCTGTTTTTCCCGTGTTCATCTATTCCTACCAGCAACACGACCACCTCCTGCCCGGCAATGACAGAATGCTGGTGATCGGCAGTTCCGCTCTGGCAAAAAACCATGGCCATCTGAAATCGTCCCGACTGGCCGCCGACACGCTCATCTTCAATTTCCCGCTCAACCATCCCCGCCTGTGGCGGCAAATGGAGCACAGCCTTTCCGGCGCCCGCTACAGCATCATTCTTTTCATGTGGCCGCCCCTGCATCTTTCCCCGGCCAACGGCAGGCTCATGGAAAAGCCCCCGGAAGGGGGCGGGCCCACGGAAAGCGCCGAAGATATGCTTTGCAGGCTTTTCGCCTTTCTGCGGAAACAGACGCGCCGCCTGATCCTCCTGTCATCCCCGCCCTCCGACTACGGCAGCGCCCGGCACCCCTACGCGGAAGAACCGGGCGTCCTTGAAGCCTGGAACGCCCTTCTTCGCACGCTGGCAGGCAAGCTGAACCTTCCATTCATTGACTTTTGCGGCGATATGCTGCAATACCGCCCCCTGCCCGGCTCCGGGGAAGAAGATTTCCCGGAAGCTTACCGGAATCTGGGGAAACAGGTCCTCCACCGGCTGCCTTTCGGCCAAACGTGGGTGAGAAGGCGTTCCGGGAAAATACACCGCCTGCTGGAGAAAAGAAGAAAACGCCGGAAAGAACGCATGCTTGCCCGATGGAGGACATTGGCGGCCCCTCCCCATTACCGTGAGGAAACCGACTGGATTACGGCCATTCATTCAGAAAAAGGGCAGGCGCGCATACTGCTCATTGGCGGTTCCGTCATGCGGCATTTGTGGCGGCCCCTTGCCTCAGAACTTCAGGAAGACATTGATTTGTTCTCCTCCACGCTGATTCCCGGAGATCCGGACTATCTCCCCACTCTTGCAGGATATTTTCCCTCCGCCGGATACGAAGCCGTCATTGTTTCCTTCGGTTCCCACGTCACCAATAAAGTCTCCGCCATTTCCGTGGATGACTTCCGCAAAAATTACATGGCATTCGTCTCCCAGCTCAGCAAACGCTGCCGTTTCCTCATCCTGGCAACCAGTACGTCCATCATGGATGGGCCGGACGGCACGCTGAATGAAGAAAAAGAGAAAATCATCACCGCCTTTAATGCCATTGTCCGCGAGGCGGCATCTTCCCTGCCCGGAGCGGTTCTTTCAGACCACCATGACTTCATGCAGGGGCGCAGATATATAGATCCCTTCCATTTCTCCCCTCCGGACCCGCGCGTACCAGGCAGGGAAAACAGCCGGACTGCTCCTGCCCCTTCTCTCCGCCCGGCAGGAACCGCCAAAGGAACAGGAATGCCCGCAAAGCCGCCCCGAACCATGAAACGGACAAATGAACGAAAACCGCCAAATTATTTTCCATGCGGGGAAAAACGGTTACCCCCCGCAAAAATCCCGGCCCCGGCATTTAAAGACTTCAGATTCTCCCTTCTTCAAATAACAGACATCCCTTTTCCGGCCTGAACGGAGCCTCCATGCTCTTTCCCTCCTCGGCCTATTCCTTCCCGCAGCCCCTTCTTCAAGACCCTTCCCATGAAATTCCCCGATGCCATGACAACCCCGCCCGTTCCCGCATCCCCGGAGAAATCACGCATCCCCGTCATGTTTTCCGCCACCGGCGGCTGGGGCCTGCCCCTGGGCGTAGCCATTCACACCCTTTGCCTTCACGCCAGTTCCGGACGCTTTTATGACATTCACATCGTTCACGACGGAATGGACGCGCGAATAATACAGGAGCTGAACCAGGTTGCCGCCCCCTTTCCGCAGGTTTCCCTTTCTTTCCTGCAACTTCCGGAAGAATTCCGCCATCTCTTTCAAAACGGCAACAAGGACCGCTACTCCCCCCTTGCGTATGCCCGCCTGATGGCCGGCAGCCTGTTCCCGCAGTACGGCAGGATCGTTTATCTGGACGCAGATGTCCTGCTGGCCGGAGACGTAGCCGAACTGTATTTTTCCGATTTGCGGGGAGCTTCCGTAGCGGCGGCCGGAGACGGCCTGGCCCTCTGGAGCATTGAAAAAGGAACGATGCACCCCCATCTGGAATATATGGGCAACTACCTTTCCTTCCCCCTTTCCTACTGCAATTCCGGCGTCCTGGTGCTGGATCTGGACCAGATGCGCCGCCGCAACCTGGAACACCGGCTGCTCCAACAGCTCCGGAGCCGCCCGGACCCCTTCCCCTATCCGGACCAGGACATCTTAAATATCGCCCTGCACGGAGACATGACGCCGCTGCCTCCGGAATGGAACTTCCAATTCCTGTCCTGGACCTGGGATGAAGAAAGAACGCGGCTCCTGCGCGGAACCGAATTTGAAAACGTTCCGTCCATATCCTGCGGGCGTTCATGGAAACTGCTGCACATGGTAGGCCCGGTAGGAATTAATATGTTTATTTAGAATAATATATTATAAAATGTGTTCATTATTGTGATAATGTTGAGCACACGGAAGGATGAAAAATAGTCTGAAATAGGCCGAAAAAGGGAGTCTCCTTGAGCGTAGAGGCTCGAACTGGGTCATGGGTCATCTGTGTTTTTGCATGCATGGAGTTGAAAAATTTCATGCAACTATTCCAACAATGCAACGGGAAAAGTATAGGTTCAAGTAAAAGCCTGCGTGTCTGCCGTAGAGGAAACGCAACGGGGCCGCATTTGTATGTTACGGATTGCAAAAGCTCTTTATGCTTGGGGGGCGGTGGACGCTGATGAACGCATACCCCGTTTGAAAGAAGCTTTGGATAAGGCTGTTGAAGATATCATTGAAAACCAGGGAAAGGAAATCACTCAAGGGAACGTGGGGGACAGTTCATTCCAGTTCGCGCCAGGTTCCATGACTATTGATTTATGGGTGGAAGCTTTGGGGATTGCTATTCGTTCTCTTGAGCATGGCCGGTTTGAAGGAGGGAATAACGTTGCAAGGATAGTGTTTCGATGAAAGCAGGAAATGTCCAGATTTTGGATCAGTTCGGCCGGCCGTTTTCAAGCCGCCCCATTTACAAGAGCGGCAGTTATGATGACGGGCTGCAGCGGCTTCCGAATTATCTCAAAGAACCGGAACAGCTTTCCGGGAACCTTACCCGGAAGAACCTTATTTCCGCATCCCGTCTGTTGTACAAAAATAATGGCGTTGTAAAAGGCGCCGTGAACATGAAGGCTGAATACTCTATCGGGAAAGCGTTTCTGTTCAAATCTCTGTGCAAGAATCCGGAAGTTGCGGCGAAGTATGACGAGTACATCAAGGCGTTTTACAAAGTTGCATGCGTGAACGGAAAGAATTTTCACTCGCTCCTGTATCTGATCTCCACCGCCATCGACATTGATGGGGATTGCTTTGTAATGTTGACGGAAAGCAAGACGGGGTTTCCTCAACTGCAATTTATCCGGGCAAACCGTGTTTGCTCTCCTAAAAATGGCCTTATTGACTCCGGAAAATATAAGGGATTGAACGTGCTGCACGGCGTCATAACCAATCGCATGGGACGTGAAATCGCTTATTGGCTGGACGGCGACGAACCAGGGGGAGGTGAAATCATCCCGGCATCCTCAATACTTCATATCGTGGATGACGACTTTCTTTCCCCCTGCCGGGGCGAGCCTCTCTTCTCTCATGGCCTCAAGGAATTCCGATACATTGATGATATCAATACAGCCGAACTTGGGGCCATGAAGATTGCGTCACAAATTGCCCTGGTAAAAAAGAACGAAACGGGAGAAGTTGACATAACGCAGGCTTATGACAAACCGTCCAATAATGGGGAGGTGCTCATCCGGAATACTGGTGATAAGCAAATTGTATTTTTGAAGTCTGAAGATTCCCTTGACTCCCTGAAGATTGAGCGCCCCTCTCCGAACTACATGAGTTTTTCAGAACGGCTTCTGAAGGGCGTTTTATCCGGGGTGGGCGTGCCCTATGATATCGTGGTCAATCCGGACTCAAGCGGCGTTGGGAACAGAATGTCTCTGTCCAAATTTGACAATACCACGCGAGATCGGGCCACGCTGCTTGAAGATGCTGCCAGACTGCTTGTACAGTATATCTTGGCCGTAGGTATCCAGCGGGAGGACATCCCGCACGCGGAAGGCTGGTGGAACATGATGTTCAGCCGCGCCAAGCGTCCAAGCGTAGACATGGGCCGCGACTCCAACAGCCAGTTGAAAGAGTACAATGCCGGTATTAAAAACCTCACAGAAATCTGTGAGGAAAACGGAACGCAGGTTGAGGACCATTTGAGAATACGTGCCAGGGAAGCCGCCATTGCGGAGAAGTTGCGCCGTGAAGCTGAAGCAGAATTTGGAGTAGAAATCTCTCCGGATTATATCAGGAAGTTTTAATGTGATGAAACCGTTATATTGTGAAGAAACTGCATGGCTGGCGAAGATTCGCCAGCGGAAGAGCCTGGAACTGAAAGCCGCAGGGAATCCGGATTTTGACTTCTCATTTTTCATCCAGACACGCCAAAAAGCGCGGGTAATTGGGTCATCCTTGGTGATTGACGTGATTGGGCCTCTATACGGTGACGGCGTGCCGTTGGATGAAGTCCTGGGCGGCACGAATTATCAGTCCATCGTGAAGGAAATAAAGGGTGCTGCCGGGAACATTGATGAAGTTGTTTTCATTTTTGACTCTCCGGGAGGTGACGTGCAAGGCTGTCATGAAACAGCAGAATTGATTAAATCTCTGCCAGTGGAAACAGTGGCTTATGTCAAAGGCATGTGCTGCTCTGCCGCCTATTATTTGGCTTCCGCTTGTGATCAAGTGGTCGTGACGGAAACGGCGCTGGTTGGCAGTATCGGGACGGTCATCAGCCTGTGGAATGCCAAGAGTGAGGAAATATTGACCATCACGAATGATGATGCTGTTTTCAAGCATCCGGAAACCCCGATGAATACGGAGGCAATCGCCTATTACAGGGATTTGTGCAACAAGATCGCCGGGCGGTTTCAGGAATTTGTGGCTTCAGGACGTCCCGGTTTATCTGCGGATGCGTTTTCCGGCAAGGTTTTTGTGGCGGAAGATGCTGTTTCCCTGGGCCTGATTGATGATGTAATACCCTGGGTCGATTTTCCTGGAGTGGTATGAAAACGCAACGGTTTTGTCATAAGTATGGCACTATTCAAGTCTGATCAAAATATCGTTGATGCGCTCAAACAAGAGCTTGCCCCTTTTGGGGCAGAAATGAAGAATGGGATTAAAGAAATCCAATCCTCTATTAAAGATCTTTGTGAGCGTGTCGAAGCCCTGGAAAAGGAGAATGTCAAGCTCCACGCATCCGTTGCCCTCAAGAAAAACCAGCTTGAGGAAGAAGCCGATACGAAGGCGAGCCAGAAGGCCGCTGAAATGGTGGCTGGTATGGGACATAAAGCCGTAGTGGATAAGCCGGAAGACGGCGAAGAAAACTCCTCTATCCTGGAGCAGTACTCAGCTCTTTCCGGAGAGGAACAGAGGAAGTTTTATGCTGCTCATAAGGATGAGTTGGCAAAACTTTGCAAGTAATCAATAACAATATTAACGATTAAAACCATTTTTTAGAATTATGGCTCTTTCAGATGCTCACAAGATAGTTATTCACAGTGAAGTCATTTCTTCTTTGCGTAAAGCTCTGGCTCCGCTGGAATACTTTAAGAAGGATTTCCGAATGGAGTATGCTTCTGAGATTAAATTCAAGAATGTAAAAGCCGCCGGAAATATTACTGAAAACCCTTCTGATTACCAGACGGATAAAGAAAATGAAGGGGATTTAATCCCCCTGTCACTTACTGAACTCCATCAACCCTGGCGCATTACGCCCGCCGAAAAGCGGAATGGGTGGAAATTGGCGGATTTGGCAAAAACGAACGCTACGGCGTTTGCCAATAACTTGAACAAGCGCATACTTTCCCTTGTTACAGCGGATGGAGCCAAGGTTATCGGTACGGCTGACGCTTTCACAAAGCGTAAGTGCATCAACCTCAGCGGAGACGTAGAATCCGACGAACCTCGCCTTTTGCTGGCGCCTGATTATTACCGAGCTATTCTTCCGGAAAATACGACGGAATTCCGGCTTGATGGAGGCGCTTACGGATTTGATTCCATCCATAAGGTCAAGACCTCCGTCTTTGCTGATAACGTAGTCGGTATTTCCTATGATGGAGGTGCGGTTGCTGTTGGTTCCGCCCTTCCGGAGATCGACGAGGCTTTCAAGGATGATATCCATTCCGAGGTCATTCAGGTGGAAGGTCTTGCTGGTCTTTCTATCCTGTTTTGCACTTGGCTTGATTTGAAAACTCGCGCGGAATGGGCTTCTCTGGGCCTGATGTTCGGGGCAAAGATTCTCGAGGCTGACAAGGTGAAAGGATACGTTGCCGCTGCTGTTGCGTCAGATGAAGGCTGATTTTCTTTGTATTCATGCTGGTGTTTACCGTCCCGGATTTGTCCGGGGCGGTTTTTTGTGCAACGCACCGCCATTTGTATGAGATTCACAGAGGCTGCCAACGTTGCTCACCGGAGTATTAACCGGGTATTACCACAGACAAAAATTGTCTACAATGGCCAGACGTACCGGGGGTACATGAATTCCCGGGACATAACCATTGAACGCCAGGAAGGAGGGTATTGCAACCAGCGTGACCGCATCATTCACATCCAGACAGGGGACGCTTTTCAGATTGGGGGGCGTGTGGGGTGCGAAGGGATGAAATTCAAGATTACCGCCGTCACAAGTAATTGTGTTTACAAGGTATTAACTTTATCAGCCGATTTATATGAGTAGCATGGAAGTCCGGATAGATGTGAAAGGAATGGATAGCGCCTTGAAAAAGGTGAAAACGAATATTGAGCGTTTCGGAAATTTATATACTACGTTGCTTGCCTACAATACCGCTAGCGGGATGTGCTTTAACGCCACTCTTCCGCTGGGAAAAAATCGCAAATCAAAGGTTTCCGGAAGAAAATCCGGGGAAGGGTCTGTCAGCCGGGACGTTTCCCGCGCCGGGCGCGGTGTTGGATCGTTTATCAACCAACTAAAGGAAAGAGACATAAAAAGGGCAAGACAGGTTGCCGGCATGCTTTCTTTAAAGGCAGATCCTCAAAAGGCTGCCGAAGTGGCGACGGATGTTTTTGGGCAGGTTGTGCGCTTTTATCAGAGTTACAGCCCGGAATTTCATACTTCTGCCCGGAAGAATGGTCGTGTGTCCTCCTTTACTGGGAATGTCGTGCTCAATAGAAAGAGTACGGAGAACTATAAGAATAAGGTATTCAAGCATATCGGGAAGGCAAAATCAGGGTGGCTGATTAATACTTCTTATGGATGGGCTGCTCGTGCGCCTCAATGGATTGCGCGGCATGGGAAAAACGGGACAATCAAGAAGTTGCCTGATGGAAGTGTCGAAATAGAAAATAATCTGTCTTATGCCTCGGAGGCTATGCTTAAGGCGCTTGTACCGTTTGTCCAAACCAAGGCATTGCAGGCCACGAACTTGAAATTGCACCATGAGTGGCAAAGGAGAAACAGGGTATGATTATGGATCGTGTCATCAGTCATTTGAGGAATTCCGGGTTTACTGTCTACAAAGCCGGGAATAACAGCGACATAGAACGGAAGCCCTGCGTCGTCATAGGCATGGTCGGGTATACTCAGCCTTGGACGCCTTTGCCCGCCAGGGAATATACGCTTTCCATGATTCTGATCAATAACCGGTCTGATTCGGAAATGGAAAGAACCCTTGTGGAGACGTTATTCCGGCTGGATTGTGGTGAACAGTGTGATTTTTTCAATATTACGGATTATTCGGCTACGCTGGATGATGATGACTGGGTAACTACCTGGACATTGCGTTATATTGAAAGATAGTTTTATACTATTTTGATAATCAATGGTTGTACTTCTTGTACCCCTTCATATCCTTTATTTCCGGCTTGGTTATCGTGCCGTTTTAGTCTTTTTACTCACGTTCTGAATGTGGGTTGAACTACGCGTTAAACGTGTTGATGGGGAGCGAGAAATTTTTCAAAGTTTTCATGAACTGAATATTCAGTTCATTCAACAATAAACGATTAGAAAGCATAACATTATGGCTATATCAACAATACCATTCCACCCGCTCGACGCCGAGAATAATCCTCGTTATAAAGTGAAGAAAAAGGACGCACCCAAGATCGTCTGGCATGAGACGGAAGAAACCGGGGCGCATGATTGGGAAGGATACATTCGTATTCCCTTCGATAAGGAATGTGCCTTTACCATTCAGATGGACGACAACGGTTACTTGGAAATCGACAACCAGAAAGTGGTGGAACTCAACGGTAGCAACTCATCCAAGAAAGCGGAGGGTAAGAAGGAGCTCAAGCAAGGTTACCATTATGTCAAGCTCCATCATGAAAATTTGAAGGTTCCGGATGCAATTGCTCCCTATCCCAATGCGGAAGAATTCGTTCCTCAAATGGATGGTGTTGACCTGGAACTTTGGGAAATTGATGCTCCCACGAATCTCTGGAAGATGGAGGATGCCCAAAAACTGCTGAAATGTTACAATGTGGTGGATTATGTCACTATGCCTGATCCTGGACAGGTTTGGGCTTATATTGGGGGGTGGCTCTACCAGGCTCACTTAAAGGAAATTAAGGACAATGTTCCGGAACAATCGCGCAATTATTATAACAGTTGTGCCTTGCGAATGAGTATTGCTCTAAGTTCCTTCGGAAAGGATTTGAAGGGTGAAGCAGGAGCGGAGCTCATAGGAGACAAGGCGAACGCTGATACAATAGGAGGTAAAACCCATGTCATCACCCGTGCACGGGATATGGCTGCTTATGTGCAAAAACTCTTGGGCGACCCTGATTATCCCGACGCCCAGGATAAAGGTTATTGCAGCCCGCAGCCGGGCGACATCATTGTGTTTGCAGGAAATGGCCATGTAGGAATGTGTCCGGGAGACAACATATTCATTGGCAGTTTTCTGACTGGCCCTATTTGGTTAATCAATCGGTCCACATTGAAAGACGCTGAATAATTCATAAACTTCTCTTTCACGGGGCGAATGCTGTTAGAGCGTTCGCCCCGTTTTTTGAACATAATGGGGAAAAAATAATATATACTTTTATGGATAAAACATCTCTCTTTTGCTGTTTGCTTTCCGGTCTGATGGCGTTATCGGTTAGTGCTACGTCTCCTGTTGCCACGCAGGCTGAAGTGTCCGGGGATATTTCTCTCCGTGGTATAGCCAGACTCCTGCAGAAAAGCGATATTGTCTTAGCGGTTGTCATTTATAAGACGGTGGAAACTACCCAGGAGACGATATTCTACGCCCGCGTCATTCAGTCCCTCCGGGGAGACATTCCTGTAGAAGCCCTGGTTCAGTGGAGAGGGGCGGCGAATAATCTCCCTGTGGGCGGCTCTCCTAAAACAGAACTGTATTCGAGTTGTAATCTGAGTTATGTCCTTGCGACTTCAAAGGAGGTAGAAAAACTGCTGGGTACGCCGGAAGATTTTATTCCGGCTGACAGCATTTATGGACTGGCTTCCTACAATTTGGGAAATGACGTCAGTTTTTTCCCGATGACGGAGAGTAACTCAGGCCGCGCCATGAAAAAGCTCCTCCGTATCGAACCGGCCAAAATTACTGAAGAATCGGAGGCGGCCCGCTTCCAGCCGGAATCCGGCGAGTAATCCGGTTTTCTCTCTACGCTTCGATTTTATTTGAATCATCCCCGTTCATGAAATATGAGCGGGGCTTTTTTGTGGAGGAGGTTCATTCTCCTGTTTTTTGGGGGGGGGGCGGAAGCGCAACGCACGGCCATTTGTATGGCAAAAGCATCTGATTTTATCCAGCACGGAGAAGGTATTTTCGGGCTCAATTATTCCGGTGAACAGGAATTCGGAGCAATCATTTCTTCCGTTAGTTATTCATGGTCGGCCAAAGGTGATGTAGAACTTACTGGGGACAAGGGATTGATGGAGGGGAACACGCTTTATGATTCCCGCTGTGAAATTACCTGGGAAGCCTATATGAGAAAGACTGGCACGGAAGTGCCCCACATTGGCGATATTGTTGATGTGCATGCTGATGTCTTGAATCTCTGCATCAAGAATTCCGGTGAAGAAATTCCGGCAAAGGTGACTAAGGCCATTTGCAAGAGCGTGGATGTGAAGATGGAGACGCAGAATTATAGGAGTTTCACGGTTAAAGCTACTTATGGTCCTAATATCGTTGCTCTGAATCCGGATATTGCTTCCGAATGACAAATTTAAGGGGGGTGAGCTTCACGCCTCCCCTCCCCTCAAACAAAAAATAATATAATAGACAGAACATGAATAATATAATCAATATTGAAGATATTAATCTCGCCAGCGCTTTGCTCGCTGCTACAGCCCCTATCGCCAAGCGGGCGGAGATAATCATTACAGACCGGGGAGAACGGAAGGTTTTTTATTTTACGGATACCCTGGAGACGCGGGAAATGATCAGGAAGTGGAAGGATCCTGATTTTGTGAAGAACAATCCGGAAGATCCGTTTGCCCTGGTCAAGGCGGCCTTTGATTGCCGCCGCGGCATTCTGTCTGGCCTTTCCCGATTCCGGAAAATAGCCTGCATCCGTTCCAGGGATGGGGAGAAGGTCGCCTTAATTCCGGAGAATTGTCCGGAAGAGGATAAAATGGAAATCATGGGGCGTTTGAACTCTTGAGTGTTGGAATATGATGAAAGATGAGGAAAAAGCCTTGAAGCTCCGTCCCCTGTCTATTGGGAGCATGGAGCTGATGCAGCGGTTTAACTGTGGATTCATGGACGGGAGCATGAATCTGGGCTGCATTGTGGAATATATTTATATTCATACGGAGGATATTGAAACGCTTGAGTCCATGAGCCTTGAAGCGTTTAAGGAAGCCGTCCGAAGATTCAAATATGAATTAAGCCCTGATGAAATGCAGCGTATTTCCTCCCTGGTAGGCCTGCAGGCGCAGCAGGTGGATGAAGCCGCTTTTACTGTTGAGGACTCCAAAAAAAAACGGGAGGGGACAGGCCGGATTATTTTATCCAGGTGGTTTGGGCGATTGCGTCGAAAACGGGCTATCCCTTAAATTACATTAAATATGATATTCCCTACAGCATGATCCTGCAGTTCCTGATGAGCGAGTGTGTTGCAAATGGCGTAAGCTGTTATTACACCCATGCCCGGAAGGTGGATCATGCTGATTTGGAGCGTTTGGACGCTCTGTTTAACAAGCCTGTTGATGTTGAAGAATGAGTGCCGTAAAATTTAAATTCTCCGGAGATTCTTCGGAATTGCTCAAAGAACTGGAGAACATTAAGGAAAAGATCCGCGAGACCTCGGGGCAGGCGGCAAATATGCGTGTTGCTAAGGGCGGTAAGGCTGACGTAGAGGGATTGGGGGCGTCTTTCAAGAAGTTATTGCCTGCAATTACGGCTGCCGGCGCTGCCGCGGCAGGATTTGGGGCGGCATGGAGCGCTGTCAAAACAGGAATCAATGACGCGATGGATGATGAATACATGGCGGTACAGTTATCTTCCTATACAAAAAATATTGAGTCGGCCAGGGATTTGCAGTCCCAGCTTGATCATCTGGCGGCAAATGGCGTTGTTAGCCTGGACGATTTAGGGAAAGCCGCTCAAAACCTGGCCATGCATTTTCGGACAAATAATACGGCTATCATGAGCTGGTCGAAAGTTTTTGCAGATATTGCCGCGTCCGGAAAGATTTCCGCAGAGCAGCTTTCCAATTCATGGGCGAAGGTGATGGCAAACGGATTTGCCGATTCACGGGCCATTAACCAGCTGCAGAATCAGGGCATTCCCATTATCAAGGCTTTGGCGGAAGAAATGGGCGTGGCGGAAAGACAGGTTGTTGAGCTCGCCAAGAAGCGGGAAATTTCCGCTGACCAGTACGTGAACGCCATGAAGAAAATGCGTGACGCGGAATTTTCCGGGAAGAATTCCGCATTGTCTAATACGACCATCGGTTCATGGGAAACGCTCAAGGCTACTTTTGAAAATACTATGGGGGATCTGGTGAGTGATAATGTCTCAAAAACGGCCGGGCTTTTTCAGTACCTGACATCTCGAATAGAAGAGGCCTCCGAGGTTGGTTTTCATTTTTACGCCATGAATCAAGAGAATTTATCTCTTTTTGAGATCATGTTATCTAGAGTTCAGGCTGGTTTTGCTGGTCTTACAGGGATTTTTGTGAATGGAAAGTGGGAAAATCCATATCAAGAGGGGACGTATGACCAAAGGAAAAATCTGATTGATTACGGTTCATCTGATAAAATCAGGGAAGAAATATCCAAGGCCAAAAGCAATGATGAAATTGAGCTTGTTCAAGAGCGGCTAGGTAAAGAATGGGATGATCTTATTAAACAACGCGGCATCCGTCAGAATTATATTGCAAACGATGGCGTAAACAGTGCAGAAGCAAAGGCGGAAATTGAGGCTATTGACAGGATGATTGCCGCCCGTCAAGAACTTCTTGAGGAAATAGAAGAAGGAGTTTTGTGGAGGGAGAATGAGAAGCAATCAATTAAAGAGATCGTAGAAAACAATCAGAAGGAAGCGAGGGCTGCCGCTGATTTGAACGATGCAATGGAGAAGCTTAATGAAACAAGAGATAAAGCAAATAAGCAAAAGCCTAAAAAGAAACAGGATGATTTATCAGTCGATGGTCTAAAGAAACAGCTTGAAGACGAATTAGCCGCTGTTCAACATATTTCCTTGGATGATTTGGAAGAGGAATTGAAATTACTTGAAAAAGAATTCCAAGCAGGAGCTTTAGATTTTAATGCAGCCACGAGATATGAAAAGCTGTTATCCGTGGCTGACTCCATCCGGGAAATTAACGCTCAATTAAATAAAAAGAACAGAGCCGTTAATGATGTGAGACAGGATGCGCAGGAAGAAATTGCCATCATGCAGGCCGAACTTGACGGCGAAAAGGAAAAGCGGCGCGAACTGGAAAAGCAGCGGGATGTGCGGAAGGAAATGCAATCCCTCGTGAAAAGCGGCATGAATGAGCATGACGCCCTGGGGCTGGCGGAACAGAAGGTTTCCCTGACATACAAGATTGAGGACAAAAGGGAAAGGGAGAAAAAGGAAAAAGAGGATTCCAGGGCGCGGGCGCAGGAAATATCCGATGCGTTTAAAACGCGGTTTGACGCAGTACAGCAGACGCTTTCAAGCGTATCCCGTGTGGGGTCTGGTTTCGGTTCCCTCTTTAGCCTGGTGGGAAAGGGGGATGCCGGCCTTTCCGCTGCCGTGGACTCCCTCACAAAGGAAGTGCAGACTTCCAACGGATACCTCAGGACGATTGCGGAAAAGGCCGAGAAAGGCGGTGTTGCCCTCTTTAGCTGACATGAACAAGGATATTAAACACACAGGCGGGTACGGATGGCAGGGAGACTTTGAAGCATCCATGTCTGATGATGGCTCCTGGTCGGCAAGCGTTTCTTACGTGGCGCCCCCCGGGGAGAAATTCACTCCTTCTTACTCTCTGCATTGCCATGTTCCGGGCTTCACGGATTTGACCCTGTCCGGTTACCAGCATTCACGGATGGCGGATTTGTGGAAAACGTCCTGTACCTTTAAAAAAGACGCTCCGCAGGAGGATGAAGAGCCTGACGATCCGGAACCCGGAGATCCGGACACATGGGACTCTGACCCCAAAGACACGAAAACCACCTGGGAATTTACGGCCGGCGTGGCGAGCAAGAGCATCTTTGACCATCCGGATTTCAAATCCATGTTTCAGGATAATCCGGATCTGAAGAAAGCTTATGAAGCAATTATGTCGGGCCGCGTGGATATTGAATCATTGAAGATTGATTCCAGGCTGAAGAGGAAAGATCCGTATGATTTCGGCCTGGGGGGTGTTAAATACTCCCAGGAACTTTCTGACTTGTTCAACAAGATCATTAATAAGGGAATCACTGACTATTACACAAGATCCTGCTCCTATTCCATCACGACCACGGAAGGAAAGGGGCCTGATGCCGCCCTTCAATCATTGATTTCTGCGGGAGGCGGCAATTTCGTAAAGATGGGGGAAGACAAGAATACCTATGGGCGGAACATGGAAACCACGCAATCCTTCTCCCAGATTTTAGAAGAAGGAATTTTGATTATTGGCTCATGATCTGGACAAACGATTTACGGATTAACACGGACATTACGCCGGATGCCGGTAGTCACCAGGCCTACGGGACATACAGAGTGAACCGTACCGTCTCGCAATCGGAAATTGTTCCCATTGCCGGGTTCCGGCGTCCCAAATGGGCGGCCGCGTCAACCAATCCCAATGCTCCCGGCATGGTGGCGACGGGTTATAAAATCTCCCTGCATTCTCCGACAGCTTACAAGGTCACCGTAACGTACTCCTATCCATCCGAAGGTGTCAAAGAGGATGAGGAGGGCAACCCATCCCCGGATGATCCGGAAGGCGGAGGTGAGGCGAGCGAGAAATACAAAGTCAAGATCAGCGACCGTTCAAATATGACTCTTGAACCCTTGCTGAGCTATTACAAGCTGCGGAATCCGGACGGAAGCAGCAAATATCCGGAGGGGGATATGCTGATTCTGGCCGTTTATTTGTCCGGCGGCCTTGTCATGTGCAGCAATGGACAGTACCGGCTGAAATGCGAAAAAGACGAAACGCCGGGACATATTCAATTGCCCGTTACGCCCATCACGCCGTATATCACGCTCGGGTATAAAAAAATATCACAGAACAATACGGTCATCACGAAAACCTACACGGCGCGCCGTGTGGAACCGTCCAAGGTGGAACGCGTGGGTAAGATTGTCCAGGGCGGCGAGTTTGGAGGCGCAACGAACGTGCAAGAGTATAAGCTTGATTACCTCTTTACCCGGTATTCCGTCCACAAAGTAGGCAATCGGGAATACGAAATTACGGAAGAATACACCCAATCCAACCCCGGAGGCTGGTCTGCGGACCTGTACAAAAATGGATAATATCACCAAGGGTGACCCAATTAAGGCGGATTGGGCCAATGCTCTTACAAATGCCGTCAATGCGGCCGCGCATGGCAAAACAGCCTTGCGCGGTGGCGGCGGGCAGAACGTTTTCATTTCCCCTTATCAGCGCGGTTCCCGCCCCCTGGCCTTTGATTTGGTGGAAATCACGGATGATGAGGAAGGTAGCCTTTCCGGCAAGATCTCCGGGGGTGTGCTGTTGTCCGCATACAAAGAGGAACAGGAAGAAAAAATATCGCTGAAAACGGAATGCATGGAAATCAGCGAATATGAAGCAACCTTCCAATCAGGCGATAAGGTGTGGGTTCATGTGACCTATGATCCGGACACATGGGAGGCTTATGTTGCAATCCTGGAAAAAGGGAAAGAACCGCCGGGGGCAGAAGAGGGTGAGGCCTACATTATTGTTGGCGAGTTTGAGGAACGCGACCAATCCATTATCTACAGGCACAAAGGAATTACCTGTATCAACTGGGATGCAATCAAATGGGAATTTGAGAAATTCAAGCTCAAGACGGATCCTTTGTGCGCGCTGGAACTCAAGGAAGAAAAGAACGAAAAGGAAGAAGAGACCGAAAAGGAACTGACTCTGAATATTGAATCTTCCAGTGAAGAAGAAGAAGATTTGGGTGCCGACAGCAATTTGAAGGTATGGCTGGGGCAGAAAAAGGGGGAAGGGGGGGGCGGGGCAGAAGATGGGCCGGTCAGGCTTGGCGTGAGAATCAAAGATTCACGGAGTTTTCAGCAGGTGCAGCCGGGAGACGGCCTTGAATGGAAAACGGAAAAAGGGGCGGATGGCCATAACATCCAGACGGAAATCCTGCAGGTCAGGATTGATTCCACGGTTTCTTCTTCAACGGGGCAAGAGGGAAGAATCCCCGTTGACCTGAGTGTGTCGCAGGAGGGATTGAAAGGCGAGGTGGATTTGACAATTGATGATACGGAGCATGATTTATGGGGAGGGTGGAAAATCAAGCTGTCCAGGGCCACCAGGGGAGTATTGTCTCTTGCGGTCACTCCTGGAGGCGACGCGGAAGAATTGAGTTTTCGCGCCCCTTTGCGGAAAAATGGGAAGTATGTTGTGCTTGATTATGTCAAGGATCCTCACACCCTGCCGGACGGCACGACTATTGCCTTGTATGACCGGAATGGACAGCTTGATCTTGAGGTCGATACGTCCAACACGACCGGCGGCGGGGACGGAGCCCTGATCAGCGATTCCTGGACAGCGTTGGCCTGCGACACTGACCACGCCTTACGCCTGCACCGGGACGAAAACGGGAAAATCTATATCCAGCAGGGGGAATGGATTGTGAC
>ERZ857757.800-NODE-800-length-29429-cov-7.204773_pt1 | contig 29429 bp, 16 predicted proteins | sample MGYA00519764_ERZ857757 | MGnify/ENA primary metagenome ERZ857757 (study PRJEB31778, sample SAMEA3449359) | human gut metagenome | biome: human gut; feature: human-associated habitat; material: faeces | place: United Kingdom | collected 2010/2012 ... | reverse complement strand
TACGCTAATCGTTACTTTTCTGTGAATTATTGCAGGTTGCTATTGCAATTTGCGGTTGAAATATGTTAGAATTATTTTAGCGTTCAGAGAAAATTTTGTATAAAGGCAAATTTTCTCACAGTGTCGGCCGACACGCCTTTTCGGTTTACAGAACCGAACAACAATTCTTTTAAGGAGCGATGACATGAAAAAGAAAGTCTTTGCAGGTCTTGCCGCGAGCATTTATCTTGCCTTAGGCGCATTCAGCTTTTCCGCCGGTGCGGACGGTTTTGCCAAAACGGGAACCTACACGCCCGGTCTGTTTCGCGATGTGCCGGAATCTGAATGGTATGCCTCATCGGTATCTGCCGCATACGAATTGGGCTTCATGAAAGGCACAGGCGAAAGCCTGTTTTCACCGGATGGCAACATGACCGTTTCGGAGGCCGTCACCATAGCGGCCCGCGTCCATGACGCCTATCACGCGAAACAAACAGCATTCTCGCAGAACGGCGCTCATTGGTATGACGATTACGTTTCGTATGCCGTCGAAAACGGAATTATCGAAAAAAACATGTTCGGTGATTACGAAAAGCCGGTCAAGCGAAGCGAAATGGCTCTCATTTTTTCAAAAGCCGTACCGGACTCGTTTCTTTCCGCCCAAAATGCGGTAGAGGAAGTTCCGGACGTACCGGAAACCAACCGATACTATGACCGGCTGCTCATGCTCTACAAAGCGGGGGTTATTATGGGTAACGATGAATTCGGCACATTTCTGCCGAATAACAACATTACACGCGCGGAGGCGGCCGCCATTATCGGACGGATCGCACTTCCCGAAGCGCGCTTGAAGCGCACGCTCACGGACGCAAACTACGGCGACGCTTACTATCTTGTAAACGATTTAAGCTCTGCGTTCCGCACGGGTGACGCCGGAAGCGCCATTCTTTCGCCGTGGTTTATCGACAAGCGGTTTTCGGATTCTTCCAGCGGAAACACGGGGCTTTCCGACTTCAATCCGTCCGAAAAAGTGGAAGTCTGGCGCGACATTGACGATGTGAAAAACGGGCTTTTAGGCTTTGATTTCATCGCCGATATCCAGTTCGGCACAGACGGTCTTTATTTCCGCCTCACCGATGACACCAAAAAAGCGTTAATGTCACTTGACACCAAAGACGGCAAGTTTTATCTGAACGGTGTTGACACCGGCGTTGCGGTCACAAACGGCACGTATTACGTTTCCGTGAAAATGGATTTAGACAAGCATACGGCGGATTTGACCGTGAACGGTCAGAAAATCGAAAAAGATTTTACACTTCCGGATGTTACGGCCGCGCGTTTATATATCGGATCGGATGAAAAAGGCATTGCCTACGTCATTATGCGGCGCTGCGATTTATATAAGGATTATCTTGTAAACGAACGCTTTATGATGCCGGAGGGCTCAGAGCTTTGCGGCTGGAATGTAACCGGCGAAGCGCTTCTCGCAAGAACCGGCGGCGAAAACAGCGACGATGTCAACAGCGCCCGTCTTTCGCATGGCGCACTTGTCCGCAAAGATTTCAACAAAATCTCCGGCAAGGTCGTTTTCGAGTCGTTTATGCTGTTTCCGACCGCAGAGGATACCGGTTATGTTTCTTTGAACAGCGGCGACGCATCGGTTGCCAAATTTGTCATAAACGCCGACGGCATTTTCAAATCGGGCGGCACAAAACTGCGTCGCCATGTCAACAACATCTGGCAAACGCTCCGTATCGAAGCCGATACAGTCGCCGGCAAAGCGCTTTACAAGATCAACGGCAAAAAGGTCGGTGAATTCGCTTTCGACGCACCGGCTTCGACCGTCGATAACATCACGTTTGGCGCAACGGCCGGCACGGTTTATTTTGACGACGCCGTTGTCTTTCTGACGCACGAATACGACGACTACTGCCCAACGCCAAAGCCTGTCGGCGATGACGGCTACGACACGTGGCTCAACATCTGCTCGCTCTGGCATGACGGTTCCGGCTGGGGCGCTGTGACCGCTTTCCCGGACATTGAACCGGTGCTCGGATATTACGACGAGGGCATTCCGGAGCTTGCCGACTGGGAAATCAAATTCATGGTGGAAAACGGGATCGACGTTCAGCATCTGTGTTGGTATGCGCCGACAAGCGATGTAAAAGAGCCTATCAAGAAACCGCGTCTTAACTATTGGTCTCTGCATGAGGGATTTTTCAACGCCAAATACTCCGATATGATGAAATTTGCCTTTATGTGGGAAAACAACAACACGGATGTTTACAGTTTGGAGCAGTTCAAGAAATTCCTTTGGCCCTATTGGATCGAATACTACTTCACGGACAGCCGCTATTACACGATTGACAACCAGATCGTATTTACGGTTTGGAGCTATCCGAACTTCCGCAAGTCATTCGGCAATACGGATGAAGGAGCCAAAGAAGCCATCAACTTCATGAACGAAGATATCAAAAAATACGGTTTTGACGGCGTTAAGGTTATTTTCTTCGACTACCACAAGCAGGATGCCGGCACATTCCAGACTATGGCCAATATGGGCGCAAGCGCCGCTTATGCTTACCATTGGCAGCAGGACGGCAACAAATACGAAACCACCGTTGCCCGTCTGGAACGCACAGCCTCCAACGGAGTTCTTCCTATCATTCCGACCGTTTCCGTCGGTTTCAACAATCTTGGCTGGTCCGGTTCGCGCAAACCTCTTATTTCTCTTAACGACCACAAAAAGGTTCTCGAATATATCAAGAACGACTATCTGCCGCGCTATGAGGGGTGGAAAGCCAAAACGCTCGTCGTTTCCACCTGGAACGAATACGGCGAGGGCACGTATGTCATGCCCTGCGACGGACTGCACGGTTTCGGCTATCTCGAAAACGTTGCCGAGGTCATTTCCGGCAAAACCGATCATTCGGACAACATCCGCCCGACGGAAAATCAGAAAGCCCGTCTTGGTCACATGTATCCAAAGAGCAAGACTTCTCTCAAACGCTGGGATATCGAACAGCCCGAAAAGATCGTTTCGGAAAAAGTGATCTACAAGGCTTCGGCTGAGGACTTAACCGGTTTTATGCATTTAACCGACACCTCCGGCGTATATGACGGCTTATTCAAAGGCGTTTGCGAAACGGGAGACCCTGCGGTACGCATTCAGGATGAAAAACTGTTTGCACCGACAAATGCGTCGGATATTGTAAATATCCGGATAAGAATGCGCGTAAGCGTTGATTCGCTGTGCGACGTGTTCTTTGCCACCAGTGACTCGCCCAACTATTCCGGGGACAAATCGTTCCGCTTTGATGTCAAGGCCGGTTCGGAAATGGTTGATTATGTAATAGACACTTCAACCTGTCAAGAATGGAAAGGCACAGTCACGGCGTTGCGCATCGACCCGATCACGGGCGCCGGTTCTTTTGAGATCGAATCGGTTGAATTTCTCGGTTTGGACGAATCCAAATTGCCGTATGAAGTATATATCGACGCCAAAAAGTACGCGCCGCGTTTTGCCCTTGAAGAACGAAACGGTGAATTCTACGCTCCGGCCGAGGCCGATTGCGAATTCTTCGCGCGTCACAATTTCTACTTTGAATGGAACCGCCGCACCGGTATTCTCTATATTGCGACCGAGGACAACAAAGAAATCACCTTTACGGTCGGCAGCGACAAGGCTCTTGCAAACGGCAAGGAAGCTTCGCTCAAAGAACCGGTCACGCTGAAAGACGGTATGCCGGTACTTCCGTTAAAATTCTTGTATGATTCGCTCGGTATTGCCTACACGGTAGACGGCAAAAAGATAAACGTGACACTAAATAAATCGGATTTCGACAAAAAAAGAGACGAGATCATTGCCAACCGCGTTGCAGGCGAATATGAATTTGAAATTCCCGGCGACAGCGAGGGATTCCGCTGCGGCAACACGACCATGTTTATCCGGGACGGCGCTCTGTGCGGTACATCCCTCAAGAATTCCGAGGGTTGGTATGATCCGCTGCTCCTCAGCCCTGCCCTTTCGTTGGATGCGAATTATTACAACAAGATCACCATCAGCATAAAATACGATTCCACACGGGAACAGGGTGAATCATTGCAGGTCTTTTTCACGACCGACAAGAGTACAAATTGGAACGGTGATAACTGCTTTACGATTCCCTATGAAAACAAATCGTCAAACGGAAAGTTCATCGAATACACGATCACCTGCACGGAAAATGCCGCTTGGAGCGGTACGATTACCGGACTTCGCATTGATCCGTTATCGGCGCTCGGCTCGTATGAGATCGACTACATACGAATCACAGAAGATCAAGAATTAAAAGCCAAAAAAGAAAAAGAACAGGAAGAATTTCTTGCGCGTGGTTTTGAACTTGTCAACGGCGACGCGGAGGACACTAAAAATGTCGCGTTTTTCAACAACGCCTCCGACTCGGTTATCACCATAGTCAAAGACGAGGACAAAAAATCGAACGTATATCAGAATATGGCCATTGCCGGATACATCTATGCCCGTCAAAAGGCAGTCTGGACACCCGGCAAGACCTATGAGTGTTCGGTTGATTTCAAAATACTCTCCAACAAAGAGGGCAAGACCGATTTCACCACGCAGATATTCTTTAACGCGCGTTATACGGACGCAGACGGCGGATATGAGCATGCCAAGAAGATCGGCGAGCTGAGTCCGTCTGACGGTTGGAAAACGCTCAAATTCAGCTTTACGGTTCCGGAGGAAATCGAATATCACGAGAATGACGAATTTTCTTTCTATGTGAATCCGGCTGAAAATCAGGGTGTAAACTACCAATTTGACAATGTCACGGTGACGATCAAATAGAATAACACTATGTGCACAGGGGCACAAGCAGCGGCAATGCCACCTTTCATGAGGTGGCATTGCCGCTGTTACTTTTCGGAAAAGTAACAAAAGGCGGTACCTCTCGTCTCTGCGAAAAGTACCTAAAAAGACGATTTTTTCGTTCTTTTGGCTTTTTGCAAAAAGAACCAAAAAAGACGTTTTTACGTTACTTTTTGCAGCGTGCAAAAAGTAACCAAAAACACGCCGAGGACCTCTGCCCTCTGGACTCCCGAGGGCGGTTCAAAATTCCGAGCGGTAAATTTATTTGCTAAAACACAAGCTTTGTGCCTATCAAGAAATCTTTATGGGAAATCACAACCTTGTGCCATACAGCTCGGAGTATTTTGAACCGACGCGAGACGGCGGTTTTACTGTGTAAGGATTTATGATTTTTTATGAAAAGGCATACTCTGATTTGGGTAGACAGCAGGTTATGTGTTTCATGAAAAGTGAGAGTTTGGTGGGAGGTTGTTTTTGAGAGGACAGAAAGCTATTATTTAGGAAAACGGAAAGTTTTGTAAGAGTGCAAAAATCCGATTTTCTACATATATACAAACCGCAGGTTTACTTCTACTCAACCCACCCCAACTTTCCATTTCCACCACACCAATATAACGTGTACTCTCCCATTTAATTAACCGCTTGCGGCGGCAAGCCCACACCGCAACTTCGATTTTCCACAAAACCCGATTCTGCGTTTGTACTACACTTCCGTTTCGCACCGGTTCAAAGCCTGAAAGCTGTTTTAGAGACAAAAAACTACAATTTTTATCAAAGGCATGCCTGTGTAGAGCTTTGAACCGTTCTCCGGGAGTCCAGAGGGCTATTTTGCAGCGGCGCTTCGCCGCCTCGATCTGCTTTGGGTTACTTTTCGCAGAGGCGAAAAGTAACGTAAAAACGTCTCTTTCTGTTACTTTTTCGTACAAGCGAAAAAGTAACATTAAAACGTCCTTTGGAAACTTGGGGCACGCTGCAAAAAAAAGCAGGCGCAGGGGTAGAACTCTTGCGCCTGCTTTACTTGTTCTTTTTGGGGGCTCGTGCCTTTTTTCGCTGTGCTTTGAATTCATCCAAAAAGCCATACGCAATCAAAGCCCCTACTTCGGTGTTTCTTTCGGCGGCAATTTGACTTAATTTCCGGTATTGCAGAGGCGTGCATTCACCAAGCTTTTTGAAAAAACGGTAAAAATAAGTTTTCTCCAAGCCGACAATGTTTCCTATCTGTTCAATCGGAATATCCGTTTCCTTTAATAGCCGCGCCGCATGATTAAACCGGTATTGATCCACTAAATCCGAAAAACTGCTTCCGACATATTTTATAAGGATCCGGTGAACCTGTGCCGGGGAGTAGCCGAATTTGCGGCTGATCTCATTCAAAGTAATCGTGCTGTAATTGTCGCGGATGAAGTTGGTTATCTGCGAGATCTTGTCCTCATAGGTCGTGCTTCCGCTCCCGATGACCGATAAGCTTTCTTCGGTTTCTGCCAACAGAAGAAGCAGCATAAGCTCACGAAAACGACAGTTTAACAGCTGAATTTCAAGAGAGTTGGTCTGCCGGGTCGAATGAAGCTTCTGGATTTCCTCGACAATAGCGGCATTCTTTTCGACGTTTAGCATGACATAATGCTTTTGATCAACTACCGCGCCCATGAGTGCCGATGCCGAAAAGGCGCTTAGTTCCTTTTTCATATCGGAAAAATAGTTTTTATCGACTAATATATTGAACCCGACGCAATCGGAGGACGGATAGACCGAATGGAATACATCCGGATGCAGAATGAGAAGCTCGTTTTTCTGTACGCTGAAAAATTGATTTTCAATGTATTCGTACAGAGCACCCTCTAATATGATATTGAATTCATAATAGTCATGCTTGTGCATTCCTACAAGAACATGCAGACTGATCGGTGTGACTACGATCTTACGTTCTGTGGAGGTGCGGCTCATGTCGAACCAAAAAGTGCGCTCCGCGTTCTGCTCTCGCATTTTTTCAGCGTATTCCGTCATGATCTTCCGGATAACCGGTTCGGAATCCTCGTAGATCCATCGTTGTTCAATGTGGTCGTATACGTTTCTGATCGGCGCCATCACTCTTCCTCCTTGCTCCACGCGGTCGTCCGGTTCTTCGTTTCTGACATTTTAACATGCCTTGCTGAAAATGTCAACGGAACTTCTTAAAGGAATCTGTTTTAAATGTAAAAAATGATGAAACTTGCAAGTTTTGACGTAAATGTTGCAAGTTTTGTGTATTGAAAAAACACCGGGTTTCTGCTATTCTTTTTATGTAAGATAAACAAATTGTGTTTTTGTAATGTCAGTCAGCCATGCAGAATATCCAATCTGCAAGGCTTAGAAAAGGAAAATTCACGGATTTCAAAAAAAAGGAGACCAGAGTATGTTCAAGAAAATTCTCGTAGCAACCCTTGCCGCAAGCACGTTTGCTATCAGCGCTCATGCGGCTTTTGTCAAGACCGGAACGTATGCCGACGGTACTTTTTCCGACATTCCGGCGACCGAATGGTATGCTTCGGAAGTGGCCGGCGCCTATGAGCTCGGCCTTATGAACGGTGTAGGGAATGGGATGTTTGCGCCGGAGGGAGATGTAACCGTCGCGGAAGCCGTCACCATGGCGTCCCGTGCGCACGCGCTGTATCTCGGCGAAAGCATTCCCGACGCACCCGGCGAGTGGTATGCGAAATATGTCGCCTACGCCAAAAGCGTCGGCATCATGGCCGATGAATTCGGTTCAGCCGATTTTGACCGCCCGGCCACCCGAAAAGAGGTTGCGGAGCTGTTCCGCAGATCTATGTCCGCCGACTATTTTGTGCCGGTTAATCAAGTTACCGACATTCCCGATGTTGCGGAAAGCGCCTCTTATCGCGAAAGCTTACTTCTTTTGTATAACGCCGGCATCGTGATGGGCAGTGACGCGACAGGAACCTTTAATCCCGACGCCAATATCACACGTGCCGAAGCAGCTGCTATCATTAACCGCGTGGCGCTCCCCGAAAAGAGACTGAAAAAGACGTTAGACAAAGTGTCATATTCCGACGCGTATTTACTGGCGCAGAACGATTCCATGGCGAGCGAAAAAGAGGGAATTGCCTCCGGTTGGCTGCTTGACAACCGCGGCGGCATTCCGCGTACCTCCCTTGCCGAGGGCTATGGCACACTGTATGACCGCGACACGGAGGCCGGGGTTGCCTATATCCGCGAATTCAACAAGTTCTCAACCGGTAAGGTGGTATTGGATACGTCGCTTACCGCAAAAGGGGAGGGGGCGTACCTCGAATTCCGCAATGAAAACGGCGAATCGGTCTACCGTGCCGAAATTAAGGATAGCGCTTGGCAGATTCTCGGCGCTGACGGCCGCTATACCAAACTCTGCGACTTGGAGGATAAGACGGAATTTTCGTTTTATGTCACCGTTGACCTCAATAACCTGCGCAGTACAACGTTTATTGATGCCAAAGACTGCGGTACATATCCGCTTTCGGTAGCGGCGGATAAGGCGAATCTCTTGAATTTCCGCTTTGCAACGACCGATAAGGCAACCGGCATTATCACGCCCGGCCGAACCGAAATGTTTGTAAACTATGCGGTCAACGATAACTTTTCGTTGGATGCCAAAGACGCGCTCCCGTTCGACTGGACGGGGAATGCCGTTACAAGCGACAGTGCCCTGAAACTGGAAAAAGGTGTGTCCGGCAAGTATTTCGGCGCGGTCAGCGGAAACGTGATTGCCGAGTTTGAAGTGCTTCTCCCGAAAAATGAGAACGTCGCCTATACCCTCACGCACGACGGTGCGACCGTCGCCCGATTTGAAGCCAAAGACGGTATTTTCTCAGTCAACGGACAGACCGTCTATACCGGCGCGGTTGCTAATCTCTGGTATCGTCTGCGGTTGGAGCTTGACACGGCGAACAAGACCATGCTTGTCAAGGTCAACGGCCGCAAAGCCGAAACTGTCCCGTTTGCGTCGTCTGCTTCCAGCGTCAGCGCGCTTTCCGTGGAAAACAATTCCGATTCAGCGGTTTATTTCGATAACTTCCGCGTTTACCGCGTGTTTGAACATGAAGATTATGTCCCGATGCCGGTAAAACCGGCCGGAGAAGATAAGTACCTTGTCGGTATGAACGTCTGCCCGCTGTGGCAGAACGGCAAGCACTACGGTTGGTCGTGCATTACCCCGTATGACGATATTCAGCCGGTGCTCGGCTATTACGATGAAGCAAGACCCGAAACGGCGGATTGGGAAATCAAATATTTGGTGGAACACGGTATCGATTTTCAGGCGTTCTGCGTATTCTTCACTCAGAAGAACGGTTCGGTGTGCTTCAATAATGACGGCTATCCGCACCTTTACGAAGGTTTCATGAACGCAAAATATTCGGATATGACCAAGTTCTGCGCCATTCTCGAAACAGCCAATGCCGCCTCGGCGTCAAGCCTTGAAGAATGGAAAACCGCATATGTGCCGTATATCATCGAGAACCTCATTAAAGACGAACGGTATGTCGTCATCGATAATAAGCCGCTTATCATGGTGTTCGGCGCAGACGCAATCAAGCGCCGTGCTGGCAGTACGGAAACGGCAAGAGCCATGTTCGATTACCTGGAAGAAGAATTGAAGAAACTCGGCTATGACGGCGCTATTTATTTAGCCGCCGTTGTACCCGGCTCCAAGGCCGACGAGTGCGAAGCCCTTGGCTATGACGGGACATTCGCCTATAACTGGGGCACAAACGGCTATTCACTCGGCGAAAACAAGAGCTGGAATTTGAGCTTTGGCAAACGCACCGATATTTACCATGTTCCGACCGTCTCGGTGGGCTTCAACAATGTGGGTTGGACAGGCGTGCGCCGTCCGCTCATGAGCCTTAACGATTATAAGACGGCGCTCACTTGGGTGCGCGACGAATATATGCTGGAACACGCCAAGGAGACCTGGCAGAAGAATTTTATGATTCTTTCGACATGGAACGAATACGGCGAAGGAACGTATATCATGCCGACCGCCGATGAAAAGGGATTTGGCTATTTGGATGCTGTCCGCGAGGCTTATACTGATGAAAAGGCTGACCCTGCGGTCAATACCGTTCCGAACGCAGCGCAGAAAGAACGCATCAACCACCTTTATCCGCAGTACAGACGCTTGTTGAGAAGAGACGGCTTCTACGGCTCGGCGGCAGAATTGACCGATGATGCCTTGGAAAGCGTTTATTCGATCGATCTCTCCCAATTAAGCGCGGACGACTTTGCCGCCTCCAACATGAACGACGTGTTTCAGGATGAAAACGGCGTTACCGGTACAGCCGAAAACGGCGACCCGAATATCTCGTTAAAAGCCTCTTACATCACCCCGTTAAATCTCGATTTGAGCAAGATCGACGCCATTCGCCTGACGGCAAAGATCCCTACCGGCACGGTCTTCCAGATTTTCTATAAAACAAGCGAATCCAATTCTCTGGACGAGGATAAGAGCGTGTATGTCCGCTCCGGTTCGGATGACTTTGAAACGGTCATTATTTATATGACAAAAGCCAAGAAATGGAGCGGCATGCTGACAGGCATCCGCCTTGACCCGGGTTCCAGACAGGATTCCGTCGTTTCGGTAAAATCGCTCGAATTCCTGGCAAAACCCCAAAAAGACCCAAGCATTGCCGGTACGGATATGATTTATATCAACGGATTCGATGTAAAAATGACGCTCCCGTCCGAAAAGGCCTCCGACGGTGATATCCTCGTTGCCTTTGATCAGACGATCGGCCTTGATTTCCGCCTTAACGCCTTTGTCGAATGGACCAAAGCTGATGGCACACTCAAACTGAACTTCAAGAAACACACTGTTGTCTTTACGGTTGACAGCGATACATATACCGTAGACGGTATCGCAAAGAAACTCCCGTATAAGATCTATACGACCGACGGACTTCCCATGATTCCGATGAAAGCGCTGTCTGCGGCAGTCGGCTTTACCTATTCTGTCAGCGAAACCGGCGACGCGGTCATTGAAACGCCGGAAAAAGCCTACTATGACGAATTGGCCGCCACGCGTAAGGACGGCGAATGGGAGTTCAATACCCCCGGCGATACCGAGGGCTGGACCAGCTCGGAAATGCGCCTTAGCGTAGACGAGGGCTATATGGCGTGCGAATCGCTCGACCAGAATAAAGACCCCAAGATCCGCTTCAAAAAGGAGCTTGCATTGGTCGCTCATAAGTATGCGTCCATGGAGATCCGCGTCCGGTATCAGTATACCTCCAAAGGGCCGCACACCATGACCATGTACTTTCAGACCGATAAAGCGCCCGGTATGAATGAGAATAAAACCATCTACCTGCCGTTGAAATCCAATGACAGCGACGGCGAATGGGAAACCTATACGGTCGATCTGAAAAATAACCAAAACTGGAACGATACCATTACCGGACTTCGTTTCGACCCGTTCAATTCTTACGGCCATATCGATATCGATTACATCCGCTTTATCGAAGATCCCGATTTTGACGAAGAGGCCGAAGCAAGAAGAATCGCCGAAGAAGAGGCCGCCCGTCTTGCCGCCGAGGAGGCGGAACGCGCACGCGGCGCATATATCACAAACGGCGACGCCGAGGGCGAAGAAGTTGGCTTTACCTCCGGCACAGGCGTTGTGTCGATCGTCGAAGACCCGACGGATTCCAAAAATCATTGCTACCTCTTTATGCCGAAAAACGACGGAAAAGTCTGGTTGTATTCCAATCATAAGGAATACTGGACGCCGGGCAAGACCTATAAAGTAAGCCTTGACGCAATGATCGCATCGCATGGCTTGAATACGGAATTGCCGAACAGCTTCAAAGCGACCTTAATTCCGAATATTCGCTTTAAAGATCCGGAAAAGAGCACTGACCACGGACAGGGCTGCAGTATGATTACCGCCTATGCCGGAAAATGGACGCATGTCGAATTTGAATTCACCGTTCCGGAACGTACCACTGACCGCTCGGCTGATGAATTCTGTATTTACGCAGACCCGGTGCAGGATAAGGGAATCGGATTCTATCTCGATAACATTACCCTGACAGCCGTCGATTAAACAAAAAACAGCGAAAGCTGTGTCTTATAGCCGTGTGAGTGAAAATCAGCTCATACATCATCTCTCCTTTTTTGGGAACGGCTCTTCGGGCAATCGGGGAGCTGTTCCGGAGAGCCTAATTTTGCGCATAAACCCATTAAATAAATCAAAAGGAAAGAAAGGAAGCATTCCATGAAAAAGCAATTTTTCAAAGCAATCCTTGTTGCAGCCCTTGCCGCAATTACTGCTTTTTCCTCATCAGCCTTTGAGTTGGAACAAGTGGAAAGCGCGGCGGAAAAAGAAACCTTGACCGAAATTTCGGCGCTCGCCGAAGAAACCGAACAGACCGATTATGCCATCGACGCCAATGGCGGCTCGGTCGAAATTGAATTTGTTTACAATGAAGCTATCGATCCGGCACAACCCGAGGTAGATTTGGGTAAGAGCAGTGCTGCATGTAATGGTCCACGCCAAGATGACGATGGCAATTGGTATGTCACTATTACCGGTACCGGTTATGCCGGCGTTGTTACAGTAACATACGGCGAAGAAATCAAAACGGTACATTTATATGGTGGTAAGCTTTCCAAGCCCGGTCTTAACATCTATACCGGTACGACCGAACCGATGAATATCGGTGATCTGAACGGAACCGCTTTGATTAAAGACGGAAAACTTGCGCTTAGTAACGTGGACGCTATGCCGATTGTAGAAAAAGATGGAAAAACAGGCGTAGACGCGAAGAAGAATGAAAAAAACAACTATCACATTTTGAAAAACACGGATTTTGAAATTGAACGCCATTTGGAATTTTCTGTTGATTATCTCGGTAAAGTTCAGCTCTTGTATCTGTATGATAGTTCGGAATGGGTATCGTACAGCCAAATTGCAGGGGTATGGAATCAAGGCGCAAAAGAGATAGATACTTGGACGCATTTTAATAATAAAACTACTACGAGAAAAGGACAGTGCAGCGCTTGCGCAAACAACAATAAAAATAAGGGCGAACATAACAACTTTTCAGTAGGCGGAGCCAGAGAATATAATGGTGTTGCTTTCGACTATGAGCTCTATCTGAACAATCTGAATATGACTCCCTACTATAAAGCAACCTACATGAATTCCGACGGAACGGTTCTCGGAACGGACTATTTTCTTTACGATGCAAACGGCAATATCCTGACAAGCTACACACCGAGCTTTTCCGCAACGCCGGTCATTCCGGACGAACTTAACGGAAAAATCGTATCGCTAAGCGGTTGGACGACCGAGCAGGGCGGTAAAGAGGCCATGAGCTTGATCGAACTGGATAACGAAGATATCGTTCTTTATCCGGTATTCGGCGAATTTGCTTTTGACCCCATGGATGCGTCTGCAACGACAGCCAAGACATATTCCCTTGAAACCTTTGCCAAGGCGAATATCACAATTGCAAGTGCAGACTTTGACTGCGGCTACACCGACGCGGCAGTTGCCTTTGACCAGAATGCCAATACTATCACCGTTACCGCAAAGGGCTACGCCGGCGTTATTTCCGTTACCCTTACCGACACCGACGGAAACACTTATCCGTATGCAATCCGTCTGTTTGGCGGTAAACTTTCCAAACCCGGTCTTAACATCTATACCGGTACGACCGAACCGATGAATATCGGTGATCTGGGCGGCCTTATTTCCGCCAATAAGCTGACGCTTACGAACATGTCTAAAATGGCCGTTGCCGAAAAGGACGGTAAATTAGGTACTTATGTTCTTGAAAGCAGAACACAGCTCATCAAAAAGACCGGTTTTGAACTGGAACGTCCGATTGGTATTTCTCTTGACTATATTGGTAACGCCAAGTACTTAATGATACTTGACAGCAATAACTGGAAACAGTACTATACGATTTTCGGCGATAATGGCACTGTACGGCAGATTACAAAGTGGACAACCGCTTCTAATAAAGCAAACGGCGGCATTTGCGCGATTTGTAAAAATAAAAGCGAAAATTTTGGCGTAAACGGCGCAGGCAATCATGATACGTTTTATGTCGGCTCTAACGTTGCTACGGATGTGTATTTCAACAATTTGAATTTCACCCCCTACTACAAAATCACCTATGTAAACGGCGAAACCTCCACCGATGTGTATGCTCTCTATGACGATAACGGCGCACTCTTAACCGCCTATACGCCGGATGCAGAAACACTTGGCGCAAAATACTATACGCTTTCCGCGGATTCTGACGTTTACTATTCGGTTTCCACCCCGATTGCCCTCAATCATGAGGATATCACGATTTATGCCTATACCCCCGACGAAACCCAGACGATCGTCAACACCATGGAAACCTCTATTCGCGCGGCAACAACCGAACATAGCGCCGGTATCCGTTTCAAGTCTTTTGTCAGCGAAGCGACTATGAATGCAGCGTCTGAATTCGGTTATATCGTCGCACGCGAAGATCAGCTCCTTGCCAAAGGCACTGCCGAAGACCTGATGATCGATACGGTAACCGCAAGCAATAAAAACGATTTTACCGGCAAGACCGCAAACGGCGTTAAATATATCGGTGCGTACAATTACAACGCAGAAAAAGACATTCAAATTTACACGCCGAACACAGACGGAACTGTGACATTCAACGGTGTTACGGTTGGTTTGAACGGCGAAGCAACTATTGGCGGCATCAAGTATGCAAACCGTTATGCGGTCCGCTTTACCACCCGTCCGTATGTCAAAATCGGTGACACATATTATTATGGTGCATGCAAGACTTCCAGTCTTGCGGAAACTGCCCAGAAACTGATTGACAACGGCAAGGCCGGCGACAACTTGGAGGCTTATGAGAAAATCATTGCCGAAGCAGGAAAGAAGGCATAATTCTATGAAAGAATATACTCAACCCCATATCGGGCTCGTCGAATTTCCCGTTGAAGATATTTTAAACGGAAGTCCCATAGAGGGTGATTCCGAATTTGATGTCAGCGAATTGGATGACGAATGAATAAGCGGGTTATGAAATAAGCGAAAGCACGGCTTTTCTTAAAAGAAAAGCCGTGCAAAAATGTAAGGGCTGTGTACCCTTGCAACCTTGCCGCCCGATGGTCTAACCATCGGGCGGCTTTTGCTTTTCCGGAAGAGCCCGGAAAAGGGCTTTTAGGGAAAATTTCTTTTTTCAGACAATTTCCCTAAGGGACGATATACATACTTTTCGGTTCTCGTAAAGTAATCAAAAGGGTGACGTTTTTACGTTCTTTTTTTCGGTTGCACTTACATTGTAAATACAAGCAAGCGAAAAGTAACATTAAACCGTCCTTTGAGGACTTTTGGGGGCTTGGGGGCACCGCCAAAAACTATAATTTCCATAAAAAAAAGACATGCGGCGCCACAGAATATCCTGTGACACCGCATGCCAAAACTCCAATTCTTTTGCTGCCTTTTTTAAAAGGACAAAAGCCCGTATTGTTACTTCAAGAACAGCTCAATGACCGGCACAACCACATCGGGCGCAGGGACGGGGAGCGATAAGACAAGCAGATCGTCCGCTTCGGTGCGGCAGTCGCTGAAATGCGTGCTTGATTTTTCCGTGAATTTGATTTCACTGCCATCGTGTAAAAATTGCGCATAGTCAACCTTTCCGGCAAAACCGCGCATTTCCAAAAAGGCGTACGGATATTCCATCAAATGAACATATAACCGCTTTCCGTCCGCACTCTGCGTAAACCGACAGCCGCGCGGAACAGGCAGATCCGGATCTGCCATGGTGCAGCCGTATATCGACCGACTGTTTAATCTCATCCATTCGCCGTAAACTTCCAAAGCCGCGTCGGCACGCTTGTCAAAATTGCCTCGTGAAGTCGGTCCGACATTCATTAAAAGATTTCCGCCGATACAAACCGTGTTGATGAGCATTTCAATGAGCATGCGCGGCGATTTCCAGCTCTTTTCGTCGCGATGATATCCCCAAGAGCCGGAAAACGTCTGGCAGGCCTCCCAGGTGACGCGTTCGCCGGTTTTCGGATGTTTCGGCCAGTCCAATACCTGATATTGCTCCGGCGTCCATAAGTCTTGTTCTAAATCGGCACGATTGTCAATAATGATGTTCGGCTGTAACGAGCGAACGAGTGCAATAAGCTTTTCGGATTCCCATTCGTTTTTGCCCTTGGCGCCGCCGTATTGCATCCAAGGCTTGACCGACGCAGGAGCAGGATTGGTATAGGAAAAATCCAACCATAAAATATCGATTTTGCCGTAGTTGGTCAAGAGTTCCGTCAGCTGATTCCGCATGTACTCCGCATACTTATGTACATCGCGGCCCTTGTCCAATTCTTCGGCATTCGGGTCATTGCGGCGCGGATGAATCGAATCGATCGGAAACTCCGGATGATGCCAGTCGATGAGAGAGTAGTAAAAACCGACATGTAAGCCCTCGGCACGAAATGCATCGGCATATTCTCTGACAAGATCTCTGCCAAACGCGGTGTTGGTAATCTTGTAGTCCGTGAATTGGCTGTCAAACAGACAAAAGCCCTCATGGTGCTTGGTGGTGAGAACGGCATATTTCATGCCGGCCGCTTTTGCTTTTTTGGCCCATTCGCGCGCATCGAACAGATCCGGATCAAAGTGGTTGAAATATTTCTCATACTTTTCCTCGGGTATGAATTCCAAGGTCTTGACCCATTCATGACGTGCCGGCATGGCATATAAGCCGAAATGGATAAACATGCCGAATCGGTCATGAATGAACCAGCTTGTATCACCAAGAGTTTTGTGTTCGGGGAATAATGGCATGGGAGAACCTCCTTGCAGTGTGTTGATTTTGAGTGCGTTTTGGTATCTTTATTCTATCATAACCACAGGATTTTGCCATGTGTTTTTTACCGAAAAATATGTGTTTTTCGGTAAAATAAAACCGCTCCGGATTTTCGGAACGGTTCTGTCTGTGACAAAAGTCATAGGACTGTTTCGGGCAAAGCCCGATTCAAATTGAATTTTGAAAAAATCGGGGACATGTGCCACGATTTTTTCCCCGATAGATTCGCGAGTGTCGAAAAGCGTAAGCTTTTTGGCATGAGGCGCGAGCGCACGAATCTGTTGCGTGTCGCAAAATGAAATTTTGCGACACGCGTAAAAACCGCTCCGATTTCTCGGAGCGGTTTTGCTGTATTTTATTCCTCTAACCATTCGCCGTCAATATCGACGTCGTCTTGGGGATCTTCGCCGCTGCTCATGAGCAGGTCAGCGGTCAAAAGTTCAATATCCATTTCAGGCGAAATATAATTCTTCTTACGCATTGGCGCTTCCTCCGTTTACAATATTATTGATATAGTCTTGTTCCTCTTCCGACATGCTTGAAAATGCATCCGAGTTCTGTAACTCTTGTGCAACCTCAAACATGCTTCTTGCATAAGGTGAACTGTAATAATAATTGTTTCCGATTTTGATGTAAGCGCGTACAGCGAGGGAAGTGTTGTTATTCTTTATATTGTAGACAACGCAGGTGATACCTTCGCTTTCGCCGAATTTGATATCACTGCCTAACGAACCGCCGCCGTTATCGTAAACGATGTCCGTGCCGTCGTTTTTGTTGTAAGCCACACCGTAGACGTATTTCGTTCCATCCGGCGTAGTACCTTTGGCTTGCGGACCGGACGGGCCGAAAACGAGGTTGTTCATGGTTTCATCTTTCGCGGTGAGAGCGGTCTTGCTGCCGACAATGAATCCGATTTCTTCGGCTTGTGCAAGATTTTTTGCGGCAAGGTTCACTTTTGCGGCAAAACGGATACCGGTATTTCCGGTAATGCGGATAGAATTCTTTTTGATCATGGTCGGAACCGTGACCGAATCCTTTTTCCAGATCGCGTAAAGATTGTTTTCGGAGGTGTTTGTAATGTCAATCGAGGCGACCGTGGTCGTGGCATCCGGAGAAGTACCCCAACCGAGGAACACATACCCCTCACGGGCAGGAACGTCGCCGGTCAGACGGTAATCGACGCCAACAGCCGCTTTGGTGTCGGTTGCAAAAGCCGTACCCGAATTGTCGTTCATGTAATAGGTCACAGTTTTATCACCGGTGCGATAGAACCGGATGTAATCGACAAGAGACGTGTCACCGATGCTGTATGCCTTGCGGAGTGCATCAAAGTGAAGGGTGTTTTTATTCGTCATGCTTGCGTAATCGAATTTAGACTCGTATTCTTTAAGGGAATCGGCATATTTTCCGCCAAATGTGGCTAAGCTTTTATTGTCGGTGCTCTTCAATTCCATGTACGGAAGTTTTTTGTTAAAACGTACACGTGCTTTTGCTCGGTCGAAGTCGGCAGAAAGCCCCAAATCAGATACGTCTAAGACATAGTAGTGATAGTTGCCCGTCATGTTTACCAAAGCTGTCACGGTCATAATTCCGTTTGAAAAAGAGGGCTGGGAGTTTTGATGGGTATATGTGAGTTTATCGCTGTTATCAAACTCAAATCCGACGGAAGACGGACGTGTATCCAACCAGCAGGCATACAGATTTACATCGGCATTTCCAATGGTGATAGCGTCGCTCGGATCGAGCAGATTTGTTTCGGTTTTGGCATCGCTCTCACTTGTTGCCCAGCCGCGGAATACATAGCCGGTACGTGTCGGAACTTTTCCGGTCAAACGATACCCCACACCGACAGCAGCCTTGTCATCCATATCAAACGTTTCCATGGTACCGTCATTCATATAGTATGTGACGGTTTTGTCGCCGGTGCGATAGAAACGAATGTAGTCAATGTTTGCACTTTCTAAGGCGTTGCTTTCATCTGCTGCTCGGGTCGGTAAACGTAAAGCGTCAACAGCAATGATATTTAGCGTACTTGTAAGATCCGGATTCCAGCTTTGTTTAAACTCATGTAATTCGTCTGTGTACGGCTTTGCGACACTTTCGTTGTTGCCGCTTTTTGTCAGCCAGAATACACCGGACGAGTGATTGCCAAGAGCAGTATTATTAACATTCAACACAGCCATGGCGGCCTGGTTGGTGTTGGAACTTAACCGAGCGCGTAAGAAAATTCGGTTGTAGTCTCCGTTTAAGCCATCGGAATACTTGGCGGCAATATTGATTTTAAAGCGGTTATATACTCGGTCGGGAAATACTGCGGTAGGAGTATATACACCCAAACCGTTTTGCAGAGTAAGTTTTGAATAGGCGAGGTTTCTGTCTTGATAGAGTGTGTCTAAAATTTCGTCTTCATCGTCGCCGCCGAATTCCACGCTTTTCATGGACAGAGCTGTGTAATCATAATCCCAAACCGCATAAAGTGTAATGGCATCTGTGGTTTCCGGTGTAATTTCCGTAATCAGATCTTCTTCTTTGTATGCGGCAAGAGCAATTTGCGTTTTCGACCAACCTTTAAAAACAAAATATTTGGCGGTCGGTTTGACAGCTGAAAGAGCATTGGACTCGTTCAGAACAGCGTATCCATCCGCAGGCATGCCGCTCACTGCGTCGGCAAGAACCGGCTTATTGGCGTCGTAAACGACCTTGGCAAGCTTGCTTTCGTCGATGTTAGCGTAAAGTGTAATGTCGGCACGATTCAAAGCCACGGAAGTTACGGGTTCGCCGCCTTGTTTGGTTGCCCAGCCGTTTAACGCATCGCCATAAGGATTATAGTTCGGCGTAAAGTTTTCAAGGAAATTACCTTTGTCGTCGATCAGCGTATATTCCGTTTTGAGAACAGAACTTCCGTCCGGCGTGCAGTAGGTGATTTTGTAGTAGGGGACAAACATAAGGTTGTCCAGATAAACAGAATTGCCTCTATCTAATTGAAAACCGGCAATCGTTACATCCTGGGAAGAGTAAACAGCAAAAGTTCTTCTGACCGGACTTCCAGTACTGGAACCAACGTCAATGACTTTGGCGTTGCCGCCGGACGTGGCTAACCACTTTATGCCGGTAGGGTTTGTGTAAAGAAAGTTTTCCTTTTGGTCACTTAGCGTTTTGTGGTTAAAACCGATAAACCAAAAGTTGGAGTTGCCTATTGTTTGTACATCAACAGAAACATACAACGGACGCTCAGCATCTAAATTGAACTTCCACTGAAAATAAGGATATGTACCGGATACTGCATTTACTTGTAAAGCTTTGCTGGAATTATTGGTGATAATGGTTGCAGAATCTACATTGGAGATACTTATAATACTGTTGGTTAACAAAACTTGTTTGTTCTCAACCCATTTTTCCCCTTCTTCGTAGCTCTCAAACGTCTCCGCCTCCGTTGTCCCGGTAAGAATATTAGTACCAGGGGGGGGGTATGATTCCTGTATCAGCGGTCAGATCCGCCGTTTCTTGTGCCGGTTCGGCAACCGGGGTGGTCTCCATGCCGTTTTCGACCGGTTCAAGCACCGGAACGGCAAACGCCGTCATGCAAAGCAAAACTGCAAGCAGAACGATGGCAAGGGTATTGCGCTTTTTCATGAGAAAACTCCTTTCAAATTTATATGTTTTTAAGCGCCGGCTGATAGAAACAACCTGAGCGGCGTTTCACAAAAGAAACAATTTCTTTTTTAATTATAAATTTTTCTATGCGCGAAATCAATTGCAAATCAAAGAAAAAAGTTTGCATATAATGACTTTCTTGCTTTTGGTAAAAGGAGAGGCAAAATGTTTGCATAAAGCATATTTATTTTCGCTTATTAGTAATTTATGGTTGAATTATAGCATGGATTATGAATTTATATGTTGACAATTTATTTCTGAATATAAATTAAATAGTTAAATATGCACATAAAAAAGAGCTTTCCCCAAGGGAAAGCTCTTTTTTTATAGTCATATACGGTAAGTTGTTTTAAGCAAGTTTCTTTTCTAACCGTTCACGGATAGCGGAAATGAACTCGCCTGTTGTGGCGGTCGTCACCTTGATGCCCTCGGCAAGACCGGCGAGGTCCTTTGTCATAATGCCGTCGTTCAAGGTATCGATGCAGGCTTCTTCCAGTTTATCCGCAAAAGCGGAAAGGTCGGCAAGACCGTCAAGCTCGCCGCGTTTGCGAAGTGCGCCCGTCCAGGCGTAAATGGTCGCCATGGGGTTGGTGGAGGTCTCCTCACCGGCAAGATATTTGTAGTAATGCCGCGTGACTGTGCCGTGTGCCGCTTCGTATTCATAGTTCCCGTCCGGGCTGACAAGGACGCTTGTCATCATGGCAAGCGAGCCGAACGCCGTGGAGACCATATCGCTCATCACATCGCCGTCGTAGTTTTTGCAGGCCCAAATATAGCCGCCCTCGCTGCGGATGACGCGTGCGACGGCATCGTCGATCAACGTGTAGAAATATGTAATGCCGAGTTTTTCAAACGTTTCTTTATAGTCGGCTTCGTAGACTTCTGCAAAAATGTCCTTGAAAGTGTGGTCGTACTTCTTGCTGATCGTATCCTTGGTGGAGAACCACAGATCCTGCTTGGTATCGATGGCGTATTTGAAACAGGAATGAGCGAACGACCGGATCGAAGTATCCTTGTTGTACTGTCCCTGCAAAACGCCGGGGCACTCAAAATCGTATACCGTCTGACGGGTCTCGTTTCCGTTTTCATCGATAAAGACGATTTCCGCTTTGCCCTTACCGGGAATGCGCATTTCAGAGGCCTTGTATACGTCGCCATAGGCATGGCGGGCAATGGTAATCGGCTTTTTCCAGTTTTTCACAACCGGTTTGATAGAATCAATTAGGATCGGCGCGCGGAAAACCGTGCCGTCCAAGATCGCGCGGATAGTGCCGTTGGGGCTTTTCCACATTTCTTTGAGGTGGTATTCCTCAACGCGCTGGGCGTTGGGCGTGATGGTGGCGCATTTGACGGCAACGCCGTACTTTTTGGCGGCATTGCTTGCGTCGATGGTCACTTGGTCGTCGGTGCGGTCGCGCTCGGGAAGTCCCAGATCATAATATTCGGTTTTCAATTCCACAAACGGCTCCAAAAGCTCTTCTTTAATGAGCTTCCAGATAATACGTGTCATTTCGTCGCCGTCCATTTCGACTAACGGCGTTTTCATTTGAATTTTTTGCATGAGAGGAAATCTCCTTATTTACCGGCGTCAGCGAGCGCCTTTTTTAATTCGTCAAAACTCATGGTTTCGCCGGTTAACTGTTTGTATTCGCCGGGAATCTGCATGGAGGCATAGTCTTTTTCCGAAAGCTCGGAAGAACCGTAGTACAAATGCTTGGTGTTTTCGTCGATCGGCTCGTCGTCGTCCGGCGTCTGGTTGTGATTCTTGTCGTCGAAGAGCGTGATATAGAGATCTTTGTCATATAGCGGCTCAAAACCGTATCTTTCGGTCATATGATAGTAGTTTTCATACTGAACCGCGCCGGCATAATCGTTGTTGAATCCGCGAAGGGTATTGCCGCCGGGAATATAGTCGTAGCCGCCGTTTCCGCCGACCCCATAGCCAAAGCCGTCCATAAGGGTATAAATGCGGCCGTTGGCATAGGTGTACATACTTACAAGGCCGGGCATGTTGATGACAAGCTCCGGTGCACCCTTGCCGTCAAAATCGATCAGTGCATAAGTGGGGTTTTCTGCGTTTTTGTATTCGTCATTGAATGCATTGACGGTTTCGAGATAGGCTTCGGCATAGCCGCTTATATCGGTGTCATCCTTCTGTTCGGAATCGGTGTTTCCGGCGGCGCCGCCGGGCTGTTCGTCTGCATTCGGCGTGTCATTGGCATTCGGTGTATCGGTATTCTCTGTATTTTCGGTGTTGTCCGGTGCGTCAGTGTTTTTATTTTGACAGCCGGCAAGAAGCGATGCGCTGACAAGTGCGGCAATAAGAATTAGAAGAGTCTTACGTTTCATAAGAAAAAATCCTTTCTTTTTGGTATACTATGAGCAAAAAAACGCCAGATTATGCATTCTTACGCCTTGTGGGACGCATAGTAGTTAATAAGACAGCCGTCGAGAATGATTTCTTTTTCATCATCGGTGAGCCCTTTGACGTAAAGCGTGAGTTCGTGAACCGTTCCGTCTTTTCCGAGAACCTTGGCGGAAAATTCTTCTTTTCCGGCGGCAAGCTGTTTCCGGATATCCGGAATGAAAACATAATCATCCGCTTCATACGGAAATTTTTCGTTTTTATCTAATGTAAACGGCAGAATACCCCAGTTGATACAGTTGCTGCGATACCGTTTGGTGGCAAATTCGTAGCAAATATTGGCAAAACCGCCGAGCACTTTCTGACAGGACGCGGCCTGTTCGCGCGCTGAGCCGTCGCCGGGCTTGTTGGCAAAGACGCAGGAACCGAACTGGGTGTTCGCAATCAGTTCGTCCGCCTTTCCGAACGCTCCGAGAACGTTCATCAGCTCTTGCGGCTTTTCACCGGAAACGCGTGCGCGTTCGGTCTTATCGACTGCCTTACTGCGTGAAACATACAGCGGTTCGCGGCGCGAAAGAGCAAATTCTGCCAGACGGAGCGGATTACTGCGGTAAGACGAAGTTTCGCCGGACGGAATCAGTTCGTCGGTCGTGGTGACGTCGTCACGAATGACAGCGGCCAGCTTGACAAGCAGATTTTCGGCAAGCGGATACATCTTCGGCCAATCCGTGATGTTCGGACCCATGATGAGTTTTTCGTCTTTCAACGGCTTGCCGAATCCATAGTAAACACGGTGTTCATAAACTGTCTTGTCGAACGTGTACGGCGTGGGTGAAAAATCGTAATCGACATCGGTAGCCGCCGTAATCACGCCGCCGTGAGCGGCTGTTGCGGCAATACTGCGCGAGTCCATGAGCGCAACGCCGGCTAGTTGCCCCTCGCCGGGCTTGGAGCCTTCGCGGTTAGGAAAGTTACGCGTGGTGTGGCGAAGGGAAAGACCGTTGTTGGCAGGCACGTCGCCTGCGCCGAAGCACGGACCGCAGAACGACGGCTTGATGACCGCGCCGGCTTCCAACAGAGTTTCCGTAAAGCCGCCGCGCGTGAGGGCAAGGCTGACGGGAACGCTGGTCGGGTAGACCGAAAGATTGAAATAGCCGTTTCCTGTGCTTTTCCCGGCAAGAATCGCAGAAGCTTCGCAGATGTTGTCAAACAGTCCGCCGCTGCATCCGGCGATAATGCCTTGATCGGCATAAACTTTGCCGTCGCGTACTTTGGAAACAAGGTCGAGTTCGACTTTGCCGAATTTTTCGGCAGCCGTCTTTTCCACATCGGCAAGAATATCGGTGGCGTTTTCGGTGAATTCGTGAATGGTGTAGGCGTTGGACGGGTGGAACGGCAGGGCGATCATCGGTTCGACTTTGTCAAGTTCAATGGTGATCATGCTGTCGTAGTAGGCTGCCTTTTCAGGAGCTAATTTCTTATAGTCGTCCGGACGGCCGTGAACGGCGTAATGCTCTTTCACCGTGTCGTCGGTCTCCCAGACAGAGGAAAGGCAGGTGGTTTCGGTGGTCATAACATCGATACCGTTGCGGAAATCGATGGGCAGGGAGGCGATGCCGGGGCCTGCAAATTCAAGCACTTTGTTTTTGACAAAACCGTTGGCGAACACCGCCTTGGTAAGGGCGAGAGCCACATCGTGCGGACCGACACCGCGGCGCGGCTTCCCGGTTAAATAGACTAAAACGACCGACGGATAAGCAATGTCATAAGTGTTCTTCAAAAGCTGTTTGACTAATTCCGGACCGCCCTCTCCGACACCCATGGTGCCGAGCGCTCCGTAACGCGTGTGGCTGTCCGAACCTAAAATCATTTTACCGCAGCCGGAAAGCTCTTCACGTGCGAACGAGTGAATAACGCTTTGGTTGGCCGGAACATAAATGCCGCCGTATTTGCGTGCGGCGGAAAGACCGAAAACATGGTCGTCTTCGTTGATCGTGCCGCCGACAGCACAAAGACTGTTGTGGCAGTTGGTGAGCGCGTAGGGAACCGGAAATTCGCAAAGTCCGCTGGCACGGGCGGTCTGAATGATACCGACATAGGTAATATCGTGCGAAACAAGCGCGTCAAAGCGGATCTTCAAATGCGCGTCGTCCTTGGACGTGTTGTGCGCGGATAAAATGCGATAGGCAATAGTGCCCTTTTTCGCTTGTTCGACCGGAACAGACGAAGTATGGGCCGGTTTGCCGTCTATGAGAAATACGCCGCCGTTTTCAAGAGTTATCATGAGCTTCAAGCCTTTCAAAAACATGGTAGGAGTCAAAGAGTTTAAACATACATTTTAATATATATATTATATAGAAAACTTGATTTTCTGTCAATAGGCAGACTTATCAAAAAAACGCCGATTTCCCGGCGTTTTTTTTTACAATTATCTTACTTGTATCTTACTTGGAAAACTTCTCACAGTTCACGTCCGTTCAAAGCCTTTAATCCGTATTTGAGCGCTAAAATGGCGGTTTCGCGTTCCGACGGATTTTCCGAAACCAGAGCCGGTTCCAATTTCCGGTAAAACGCACCGATTAACGTTCCTTCTTTTTTTAATATCTCCGCACCGTAAAGCGGCAGCGTGTTGTCTTTTACTTCCAGTTCATACGGCTTGGAAAGAACCGAACGCAAGGCGTTTTCGTCCACTGAAAACTCCGGTGTCGTCACACCCTCTAAAATCAAGCGTAAAGCCGTATCGTTTCCGTATTCGCCGCATTCGGAAAGGAGCTTTTGGGCAATATCCGAAATGCCGGACGCGCCGGTAATGTCCACCGTGCAGACCTCGTACCGCCGTTTGCAGAAACGGACGGCATGCAGTTCCGTTTTCTCTTTTGTGATCTCGCCGACAAGCGCGCCTTTGTAGCCGGTTTCGTCAAAACCGCGTCCCTCGATACAGCCGGAATAGGCGTATGCCGTTTTCCCGGCATGATGTAAACCGTCCGATTTGTGAATGTGGCCGAGCGCGGCATAGTCAAAGCTGCTGTTTTCAAGGTCGTTTGCGGAAAGCGGCGCATAGCGGGACAGGGGAGAGGCAAGATCGGCATGTGCCAAAAGAATATTGATTTTTCCTTGGGCGTCCTCCGGCAAGCGGAAACCGGCAAGCGGCGGAGCCGTGTACGCGTCGGACGTGAAAGCGTATCCCCATACGCGCACGTCGCTTTCGGGAATATCGAAATATCCGATTTCGGGCGTTGAGAAGATGTGTACATTTTCCGGCCATTCGGTAAGCTTGTAAGGAGAGCGTTCGTTAAAGGGGTCGTGGTTGCCCGGTGCAATGACAAAATGACAGGATGGGAATGCCGAGAACTCGTGTACCAACATTTCCATGGTGTCTTTTGTGACAAAATCGTCGTCAAACAGGTCGCCGGCGATAAGAAACAACTTGCAGTTTTCGGTTTTGGCATACAGCACCGCACTGGAAAAATTGCTTCGTAGCTCCGTGCGCCGCTTTCCGGCGTCTGACGGCAGATAGAGCGAAAACGGCGAATCCAAGTGAATGTCGGCACAGTGTAAAAACTTCATGTTTCCGGTCTCCTTTGTTTGTTGTGCAAATAATTCACAGAGCGGCTAAGCGCATAAAAAAAGACGTTTGCACAGCAAACGCCTTCTTTTATCAGTCAAGATTGAATTTTTTCTTGAACTTATCCACTCGTCCGCCTGCATCAACGAATTTCTGCTTGCCCGTAAAGAACGGATGGCACTTCGAGCAGATATCAACACGAAGCTCCGGCTTGGTGGAACGAGTCTTGAACGTCTCGCCGCATGCGCATTTAACAGTAGCTTCAACGTATTCCGGATGGATTCCCTGCTTCATCTATATCACTCCTATTCATTTTCGATTCCGATAACAAGAGATATTATAGCACATCTTTTCCGATTTTGCAAGAGAAATCGCTCAATAAATGAAAATATTTTGTGAACAGAAATGCTTCGCGTGCTGCCGCGTGCGTTTCCTTAGTTTTTTTATGAAAAAATAGTCTTTCTCACTATTTTCGACGAATTTTTCACTTTATATATGATACAATGCCGTTAAAGAAACAGTATATAGCAAAAATTACAAATTTATGCATATAAAAGTAACGGAAATACAGAAAGGAACATGTTTATGCAGAAGGTTGGAACACAAAGAAGAAAACAAAACGGAAAGCCGCCGCTTTATATGCGGTTCAAGGAGGCGTTCGGAAAGCACACAGAAAAACTCGGTGCATTTTTTGTTCCTGCACTCCGCAAGGGAAAAACGGCTGTTCTGAAAGCGGCTGCCAAAAGCGGCATTGAACCGGCGATTCTTCGCGGATATGCCATGTGCATGGTACGTCTCGCTTTTGGTTTTCTTATGGGGTATGCCAAGCTTCCGCAGAATATCCGCCCGTTCGGCATTGCGGCTGTCTGCGCGTTTTCCGAAGAAAAGAGCGTGCTTTTTACCTATATCGGCGCGGCGCTTTCGTGTCTGTTTGCCGGAAACGGCGCTTTGCCGGGTTTTATTCTGTATTTTTTGCTGTACGTCGGCCGAAAGGCGTTTACCGAATCGAAATTCTCCGAACCGCTGTATGCGCGAGTGCTTGAAAGCGCGGCCGTGAGCATGGCGCTGGGTGTGATACGCATTTGCGCCGGGCGCAGTGAACCGATATACGAATATGTCGCCTTTTTGGCCCTGACGGCAACAGCTTCCGCCTTTACCGTTTTTTTCACCATGTTGTTTTCCGGCGAACAGAAAAGCAAGCTCAGTTCGCGCAGTATCTGTCTGTATGCGCTCATGGGCGCGCTTGTCTGTTCCTTGAAAGGAGTCGTTTTTTACGGTTTTGATGTGCAGTTGATTGCCGCCTGCATTATCACGCTTGTTTTTGCGGCCGCCAACGGTTTTATGCATGCCGGAATTGTCGGGTTTGTCTGCGGAATCGCCTGCATGTCGCCATGGATTTCGGCGGCATTGGGATTAAGTGGCATTGCGGCGGCGTTTCTGTTTTCCAAAGGAATTTTTACGGCTATTGCGGCTTTTTGCGGTGTGTTCTGGGTGTGCGGCGCGTATGGGGTCGGGCTGAACGCCTCGGTAAACGCGTTGCCATCAGTGTTATGCGCCGGGGTCTTGTTTGTGCCGGCCTGTGGCGTTATGCCGGATTTTATACGATTGAATGCGCCGCCGTCTCACAGACAGCATCGTTCTTATACAGGGGAAACCGGCTGCGAAAAACAGCTAAGCGACGCGTTTTTCTCGCTTTCCGAGGTGTTTTCCAAGCTTGCGGAGAAGAAAAAGTATCCGAGCAAAAACGATGTGTCGCTTGCAGCGGATAAGTGTTTCGATGAGGTTTGCCAAGGCTGTGCGCTCAGTGAAATGTGCTATGCCAGACGAAAAACGGATATGGGGGAATTGAAAGAAACCTTATTTGCGGTTCTTTCTGCACGTGCGGCAGAACCGGAGGATTTCGGCACGCAGATGAGCGATAAGTGCATACGGTTGGATTCCATGTGTGAAGCGCTTAATGCGGCATACCGCAAGCTTTCGGTGTCCTATGCGGCGGATAACCGCACATCGCTTCTTTCATCGCAGTATGCCGGAATGGCGCGTGTGATGCTTGATGCCGAGAGCCGTTCAATAGAGAGAAACAAACGCGATACCGGTATGGAAAACAAGATAAGCGAAGCATTTCGTCAAGCAAATGTGCCGTTTTCCGGTGTGATCTGCACGGACAGCCGAGAGAAGAAAACGCGTGTCAGCGGAATCAATCTGAATCGTTTTCCGTTTACGGCCGAGGAATTCAAAAAGTATATCAGCGCTTCGTGCGGCATGCGCGTGACGGAGCCGAGCTTTGATATCTCCGAAAAAGGGGGAATTGTGCTGTCGTTTGAGCGTGCCCCGATCATTTCAGCGGAATATGCCTATGCCGGCGAACCGATGAAAAGTACGGACATCAGCGGCGATACGGTTGTTTTTCCGAACGGCGGAAAAGATGTGTTTTATGCGCTTTTATGCGACGGCATGGGCAGTGGCATGGGAGCGGCGACTGCGTCGCGGCTTTCCTCGCTGTTTATGGAAAAGATGCTTGTCGCCGGAACGAAGAAGTCGGTTATTCTCGAACTGTTGAACACGGTTTTATTGTCGCAGAGCGGCGAGAACTTCTCGACGGTAGATCTTCTTGAAACCGATCTCTTAACGGGACGTTGTTCGTTTATCAAGGCAGGAGCCGCGCCGACGTACATTTACCGTTCAGGAAAGCTATTCAAGATTTTTTCCGCCACGCCGCCTGTGGGAATTTTATCTTCCTTTACGGCGGAAAGCACGCGTTTTGATGTCAGGCCGGGGGATTTGATCTTCATGCTGTCGGACGGTGTGGTACAAAACGGGGAGGATGGGGCATGGCTTGCGGAATTGGTAAAGCTGGACAAGACAAGCGATCCGTCAAGTCTTGCGGCGCGGATATTGGAGCGTGCCGCGGAAATCAACACGCGTTCGGATGATGCGAGTGCGGCGGTGATCCGTATCAAGGCTGCGTAACTGTTTGGTGACACAAGGGCAGTTTGCCCTTGTGTCACCGACTGGTGGCTTTTTATAAAAAGCCACCCAAAGGATGTTTTTATGTTACTTTTTCTCTTGTACGAAAAAGTAACATAAAGAGAACGTTTTTTCTGTTACTTTTTGCGGCGTGCAAAAAGTAACCAAAAACACGCCGAG
>ERZ857757.792-NODE-792-length-29612-cov-11.526677_pt1 | contig 29612 bp, 30 predicted proteins | sample MGYA00519764_ERZ857757 | MGnify/ENA primary metagenome ERZ857757 (study PRJEB31778, sample SAMEA3449359) | human gut metagenome | biome: human gut; feature: human-associated habitat; material: faeces | place: United Kingdom | collected 2010/2012 ... | reverse complement strand
TATTTTCTCAGCCGCACATGTCGCCTGAGAAAATGATCGGACTTTCTTTCGCCGCACCGGCGGCGAAAGGCTACGAGGTTTTTGACAAGCTGACAAAACGCCGGGGAGGTGCCCCGGCGTTTTTGCGTACAAGATCGCAAAGAACTGTCTTGAATTCCTTGCGATTTGATAGTATATTATTCGTAACACCTGTAAGCAAGGAGGCAACAGATCATGGTGATCTCAACCAAGGGGCGCTATGCGCTGCGCCTGATGATCGACCTGGCGCAGCATTGTGACGAGGGCTACATTTCGCTCAAGACTGTGGCACAGCGGCAGAACGTGTCCCTGAAATATATGGAGGCGATCGCAGCGGCACTCAACCGCGCGAGCCTTGTCCTCAGCCAGCGCGGCAAGGAGGGCGGCTATTGCCTGAGCCGTCCGGCGTGCGACATCACGGTCGCGCAGGTGCTGCACAGCACCGAGGGCAGCATGGCCGCTGTGGCGTGCCTTGAATCCGGGGAGAGCTGCTGCGAGCGCGCGGGGCAGTGTCTGACGCTGCCGATGTGGAAAAAACTCGACGCCGTCATGGACAACTATCTGTCGAGCGTCTCCGTGCAGGATCTGCTCGACGGCAAAGTGTGACCGGCGCGGCCGGGGAAGGAGAAGCAATTCTCTTTCCCCGATTTTTCTTTTTGCAAATTCCTATTGACAAGAGGGGAAATACGTGATACCATTTGCCCACAAGGAAAGTAGGAATTAGAAAACAGACATATCTGGAGGAGAGCTTATGCGCGTTTATGCAGACAATGCGGCGACCACAAAACTATCCGCCGCTGCAAAGGAAGCCATGCTTCCGTACTTTGATGAGATATATGGAAACCCCAGCACCCTCTACACGCTCGGTCAGGAGGCGGCGGAGCATCTGCTGGCCTGCCGCACAGAGATCGCACAGCTGATCGGCGCGGCCGACCCGCGGGAGATCGTGTTCACCTCCGGCGGCAGCGAGGCCGACAATCAGGCCATCGTCTCTGCCGCCGAGAACGGCGCGCGCAAGGGAAAAAAACACCTCATCTCCACAAAATTTGAGCACCATGCGGTGCTGCACACGCTTGACAAGCTGCGCCGGCAGGGCTTTGAGGTAACGCTGCTGGATGTGCACGAAGACGGCGTTGTGCGCGTCGAGGACGTGGCGGCGGCCATCCGCGACGACACGGCGCTCGTGTCGGTCATGTTCGCCAACAACGAGATCGGCACGCTCCAGCCCATTGAGGCCATCGGCGCGCTCTGCCGCGAGCGGGGTGTCCCGTTTCACACGGATGCGGTGCAGGCGATCGGCCATGTGCCCGTGAATGTGCAGGAGATGAACATCGATATGCTCTCATGCTCGGCGCACAAATTCCATGGGCCGCGCGGCGTCGGCTTCTTGTATGCCAGGCGCGGCATCCCGCTCACGAATATCATCGAGGGCGGCGCGCAGGAGCGCGGCAAGCGCGGCGGCACGGAGAATACTCCGGCGATCGCCGGCATGACGGCGGCACTGCGCGAGGCGGTCGACCACATGGATGAGAATATGCGCAAGGTCACACGCCTGCGCGAGACACTCATTACAGGGCTTGAGACCATTGCGCACGCGCGGCTCAACGGCGAGCGCACACAGCGCGTACCGGGAACGGTGAACTTCTGCTTCGAGGGCATCGAGGGCGAGTCGCTGCTGCTCCTGCTCGACCGCAAGGGCATTGCCGCTTCCTCCGGCAGTGCCTGTACCTCCGGCTCGCTTGACCCCAGCCATGTGCTGCTGGCGCTCGGGCTGCCGCACGAGGTCGCACACGGCTCGCTGCGTCTGTCCGTGGGCGAATACAACACGGACGAAGAGATGGCGTACATCGTCGAAAATGTCCGTCAGGTGGTCGACTACCTGCGCAGCATCTCCCCGGTGTGGGACGAGCTGGAGACCGGTGTGCGCCCGCACCAGATCTAACAGATAACAGATTCAGATAAAGGAGGCTTTCCTATGGCATTGTACAGCGAAAAGGTCATGGACCATTTTGAAAACCCCCGCAACGTCGGCAAAATGCCCGATGCCGACGGCATCGGCGAGGTCGGCAACGCCAAGTGCGGCGACATTATGCGCATGTATATCAAGGTCCGCGACGATGTGATCACGGACGTGAAGTTCAACACCTTCGGCTGCGGCAGCGCGATCGCGTCCTCGTCGATGGCGACCGAGATGATCAAGGGCAAACCGGTCTCTGAGGCACTGGAGCTGTCCAATAAGGCAGTCGTGGAAGCGCTCGACGGTCTTCCGGCGCAGAAGATCCACTGCTCCGTGCTGGCGGAGGAGGCAGTCAAGGCAGCCGTAAAGGATTACTACGATAAAAATGGGATCGCCTATGACGCCGATCTCTTTTCGACGCATGACTGCGCCGCCTGCCACGGCGGCTGAACCAACCAAGCTGCTTTTTTCTTTCTTCCCCCTTCTATGTTTTTGCGGAAAGCACCCGACCGTTTGGCCGGGTGCTTTCTGTCTCTCGGCAGAAAAAAGCCCCGGCAGGTCTGCGGAAGCCTGCCGGGAGGATGGCGTCAGTAATAGATGCTGTTTCGCTTTGGCTTTGGCCGGAAGTGGATGCCGGACACCATGCCGAGCGCGGCGAAGGACGTGAACAGCGACGAGCCGCCGTAGCTGAAAAACGGCAGCGTGATGCCGATGACTGGCGTGATGCCGATGCACATGCCGATGTTCTCAAACGTCTGGAATGTCAAAAATGCGGCCACACCGAAGCACACGAGCGAGCCCATGTTGCTGCCCGAACGGATGCCGACCATGACGCAGCGGATGATGATGATCAGCAGCAGCACGATGACGAGGATGCAGGCGATCATGCCGAGCTCCTCACCGATGACGGCGTAGATGAAGTCGGTGTGCTTGCCGGCGAGGGCATTGGACTGACTCTGCGTGCCGTTGCCGAGCCCCGCACCGGTCCACTGGCCGGAGGCGAGGGCGATCTTGCTCTGATGCGGCTGCCAGTTGATGCCGGTGTTGGTCGGGTCGATGCTGGAGTCATAGGGCGCGAGAATGCGGTTTTTCTGATAGTCGTGCAGCACAAAGTTCCACAGCAGCGGGATCATCGCGGCGATGGCCGCAAAGCCGATGGCAAACCAGTGCAGCGCAAAGCCGGCGGCAAAGAGCATCACGAGGAAGATGGAAAAGAAGATCAGCGCCGAACCGAGGTCGGACGACACGAAGAGGATCAGGCCGAACAGCAGCACAAAGTGGACAGCCAGCTGTGCGACCGACCACACGGAGTTGAGATCGTGATATTCCTTCAGGTAACTGATCTGCTTTGCCAGCACGACGATAAATGTGAGCTTGACGACCTCCGTCGGCTGGATGCCGATGCCGAAAAAGCGCAGCCAGCCGGTGTTGCCGGTGTTGTCGCTCACGCCGAAGGGGATCAGCAGCAGCAAAAACAGCGCATTGAATGCGCACAGGATCTGCCATTTGTCGGCCAGAACGTCCACATCCAGCACGGTCATGGCGACAAACGCGACCACACCGAGAATGAGCGACGCGCTCTGTACAATGACATACTTGGCCGAGTGATATGACGCCGTGGCACTCGAGATGACGATGATACCGAACGTGGCGCAGATGAGACCCATCACGAGCAGGAAAATATCCGCTCGGTGAAAAAACTCCTTTGCGTAGGACAGTGCTTTTTTCAAGATGGCCTCCTTTCCGCCAGACCGGCGATTTGAAATCGGCAATGATTATATCACAGAAAACCGCTTTACGCAACGGGCGAAACCGTGCTATAATACTTCTTCAGAATCGGAGGGATACCATGCAGGAATATCTGACCCACAGTGAAGCGGAGACCGAACAGGCCGGCGCGGATTTTGCGCGCACCCTGCCGGACGGCAAGGTCGTGGCCATGTACGGTGAGCTCGGCAGCGGCAAGACCGCCTTCGTGCGCGGGATGGCGCGCGGCATGGGGCTGACGTGCCGTGTCTCGAGCCCCACGTTCACGATCGTGAACGAATATGAGGGGCCGCGCGAGCTGATCCATTTTGATATGTATCGCCTCGGCAGCGCCGACGAGCTGTTTGACATCGGTTGGGAAGATTATGTCAACCGTGGCTCGGTCTGCGCCGTCGAATGGAGCGAGAATGTGGAGGACGCCTTTTACGGCGACGAGGTCGTTGTCCGCTTTGAAAAGCTTGGACCGACGACCCGGCGCATCATCATCACGGAAGGGAGCGGGAAATCATGCTGATCCTCGCACTGGAATCATCTGCAAAGGCGGCGTCGGCGGCGCTTTGCCGCGACGGTGTGCTTATCGCCCAGAGCCAGCAGTGCAGCGGCCTGACGCATAGCTGCACGCTGCTGCCGATGGCGGAGCAGATGCTGAAAAATACCGACACCAAACTTGCGGATGTGGACGCCATCGCCGTCGCGCGCGGGCCGGGCTCGTTTACCGGCATCCGCATCGGCGTGTCCACGGCAAAAGGTCTCGCCTGGGGCGCGCAGAAGCCCGCCATCGGTGTGTCGACGCTTGAGGCCATGGCGTATCACGGCATCGCGGCAGGGGAGGGCGCGCTCGTGTGCGCGGCCATGGACGCCCGCCGCAGCCAGATCTACAACGCGCTCTTTGAGATCCGGGACGGAAAACCGCGGCGTCTTTGTCAGGATCGTGCGATATCGCTCGCGGAGCTGGGCGCGGAATTGAAAAAAATGCAGAAATCCGTTTTTCTGGTTGGCGACGGCGCGCAGCTGTGCTATAATACGTGTTTGGACATGGGCATCCCCGCAGTGCTTGCGCCGGGCAATCTGGTCGTGCAGAGTGCGTGGGGCGTGGCCATGGCCGCCTTCGGGCAGACGCCTGCCCCGGCTGAGGAGCTGCTCCCGGTCTATCTGCGCTTGTCGCAGGCCGAGCGGGAACGTCAGGCGCGGCTCGCGGCCGAGGCGGAAAAAGGCTGAAAGTAAAATACGGATGCAACAAAGGAGACGACGAGATGAGTAAAGTTCACGTTTTTGACCACCCGCTGATCCAGCACAAGCTCTCGATCCTGCGCGACAAGAACACCAGCGTCAAGGAGTTCCGGGAGCTGATTTCCGAGATCGCCATGCTGATGTGCTTCGAGGCCACGCGCGACCTCCCGCTTGAGGAGATCGACGTTGAGACCCCGGTCGCCACGGCACACTGCAAGCACATTGCCGGCAAGAAGCTGGCCATCGTGCCGATACTCCGTGCCGGCCTCGGCATGGTCGACGGCATGGTCACCATGATGCCGAATGTCAAGGTCGGTCACATCGGCCTGTTCCGCGACCCGCAGACGCTCGAGCCGGTGAAGTATTACTTCAAGATGCCGCCCGATATCGCCGAGCGCGATGTCATCATCGTTGACCCCATGCTCGCCACCGGCGGCAGCGCGTCTGCTGCGGTGAAATTCATGAAGGAAGTCGGCTGCAAGCACATCAAGCTCATGTGCATCATTGGTGCGCCCGAGGGCGTGCAGGTGATGCAGACCGAGCACCCGGATGTGGACATCTACGTAGCGGCGCTCGACGATCACCTCAACGAGCACGGTTACATCGTTCCCGGTCTCGGCGACGCGGGCGACCGTATCTTCGGCACGAAGTGATCCGCTCCTGTTGATCCCATAAGCAAACACCCGGTATTGGGCTTTCCAATACCGGGTGTTTTTATTCCCTTATTGCAGATTCAGGTGCTTGCGCAGCATCCCGTGCGTGAGGAAGAAAAAGCCCGCACAAAACGCCAGCGCGCCGGCACATCCGCAGCCAAGCAGGATGTACATGCTCTTGAGCAGCGGCATCGCAGTCATGGCCGGGAGCGGCTGCGCGCCGAGCCCGAAGAGGAGTCCGAAGATCAGCGTCAGCAGCATCCGCGTGCCGATCCAGAGCACGAAGAAGAACACGACGGACATGAGTCCTTTGTTTTTCTTGAAGCTCTGGCCGATTGCCATGGCGGCATACGTCATCAGGCACAGGGCAAGGCCGCACAAAACCACCAGCACGACCACGCCGACGGTGAGCCAGCCGGCCTGCGTCTGCGTGATTGTCGGCATACTGTACGGTGCGCCGAAGGTAAAAGCAAACCGGAACCGGACGACGTCCTCGAAGCCGCCGAGCATGCCGGACAGCAGCATGCTGAGCGCGTCGACCGCGAACGTGCCGAGAAACCACACGACCGAGACGATCAGCTTCGAGAAGATCAGCTCCGTCGTCGAGACCGGCAGCGTGAACATCAGGTAGCCCTCGTCCGTCATCAGGTTGCGGTAAAACCGCAGGATCATGAGCACGACCGTCGTCACGACGGCGGCGATGAGTGAGAGTGAAAACACGAACGACACGAGCGCGCCGATGGCGCGGATCAGAAAGCCGTTCTGGTTTTCACACAGGCGGGTGATCAGGTTCGTGAACAGACCGAGCACCGGCACGGCCGCATAGACCGGCAGGATGATGCGCGCCGTGGCGCGAAAGTCATGCTTCAACAGTTTTCCTAACATCTGAATACCTCCCGGAACACAGCGTCCACCGATTTGCCCTCCCTGGCGCGCAGGTCATCCGCCGACGACTGCAGCAGCAGATGCCCGCGGCTGAGAAACGCCACGTCGTCGAGAATGTGTTCCACGTCTGCGATCAGGTGCGTGGAGATGACGACGGCGGCCTCGGGGTTGTAGTTGGAGATGATGGTGCTGAGAATGTAGTCGCGCGTCGCGGGGTCGACGCCGCCGATCGGCTCGTCGAGCAGATAGAGCTTTGCCTTGCGGCTCATGACGAGGATGAGCTGCACCTTTTCGCGCGTGCCCTTGGACATCTGCTTGATCTGCTGCTTCGGCTGGATGCCGAGCCGCTGCATCATCTGCACGGCGGCGGCGCGGTCAAAGTCGTCATAGAAGTCGCCGAAAAAGTCCAGCAGCTGCAGCGCCGTCATCCAGTCGGCAAAATAGGTGCGCTCCGGCAGGTAGGAGACGATCTTCTTCGTGTCCCTGCCCGGCGCCATGCCGTCGATGAGGATTTCCCCGGCATCCGGCGTCAGCAGACCGTTTGCCAGCTTGATGAGCGTGCTCTTGCCGCTCCCGTTCGGGCCGAGCAGACCGACGATGCGCCCAGGCTCGACCGCGAGATCCACGCGGTCGAGTGCCGGCTCTGCGCCGTAGCTCTTGCACAGCCCTCTGCATTCGAGAATTGCCATGTTTGTTAGTCCTCCTTTGCCTGCTGCAGATCCTGCCGCAGCAGCTCGAGCGCCTGCGCCCGGTCATAGCCGAGCTGCGCCAGCGCCTGCCAGAATGCGTCGATGCCGGCCTGCGCCAGCCGACGCTTTTCCTGCTCGATGCGCGCGATGTCCTCCGTCACGGTGCGTCCGGCCGTGCGTTGCGTCCGGATGAGCTCCAGCCGCTCCAGCTCGGCGAACGCGCGCTGCATCGTGTTCGGGTTCACACCGGCGTCGGCTGCAAATTCCCGCACCGACGGCAGCCTGCCCCCCGGCGGAAACTGACCGAGTATGATCGCGCGGGCGATCTGATCCACGAGCTGCGTGTAGACAGGCGCGTCATTGCGAATGTTCCAGTTCATGGTGCGCCTCCTATCCGAAATGCGTATCACTGTATTAAGCGATTAAGACAATAACACAATAATCCTGTGCAGTCAAGCAAGAATTTGTGAAGAAAATGTAAAAACGCCCGCAGCAGTTGCTGCGGGCGTAAGATATGTAGCAAAGGGCGGGCTCATTGCTCGATCTCTTCTTCACGGGCGTTTGTCTGGATGACCGGTACGGCACGGCGCTGTGCGAGCAGACCGGGCAGGATGGAGGCCAGACTGCCGCAGAGGATGCACACGATGCCGGCGAGCATATTGCCGGGGATGGCCTCGTGCAGGATGAGAAACGCAAGCAGCGGCGCGAGCGCGGGCTTAAAGAAGAACACGAGCGATGTCGTCTGCGCGCTCGTGACCTCCATCGACAGGAAGTAGCACGTGAAGCCGATGCCGGTCACGCCGATGTAGATATAGAGGACGATCGGCAGATTTGCAGCTGTGTAGCCCGTGAGAAAGGGGATGTTCGCAAAGGTGTCCAGACCGGCGGCGGTCAGCGCGGCGGAGACGGAGGGGATATGCGTCAGCGCGGCGAGCGCCATCATTTCGGCCGCGCCGAGCAGAAAGCTGAAGCACGACACGACAAGACCGCCGAAGCGCGCGCACTGCCGTTTGCCGCACACGCCGTAGAGCGCGAACAGCAGCGTGCCCAGCAGGATGTACGTCACACCGAGCGCGTCGAGCTTCAGATGCCACGGCTGGATGATGAGCACGATGCCGACCACGTCGAGCGCGAGACCCAGGAGCTGATTTTTGGAGATGGACTCCCGCAGCAGCAAAAACGCAAACAGCGTCACGAACACGGGGTTGCTCGAAAACAGCACGCCGACGACCGACGCCTGTACGCGCGCGACGGCGAGCTGATACAGCGACATGCTCACAGCGATGCCCATCAGTCCCAGCAGTGCAAACGTGCCGAGCGCTCTGCCGTCGAGCGACAGACGGCGCTTTTTCAGCTCACGCACGGCCAGCGGCACGAGCACCAGCCCGCCGACCAGAAAGCGGCTGAAGTTGAGCTGGATGGGGTTTAATTGTCCGGCAATACACTTGAGCGCGACCTCCATGCTCGAAAACAGCAGCGTCGTGATCAGGATGTACAGATAACCGCGTTTCATATCCGCACCTTCTTTTTTTGCTTCACAGATGCTTTTCGTTGTAACACCATTTTGACCGCTTGTCAAGCGGTATCAGTCCGAAAAATACGCCGCACCCCGCGTCCGCTTCGGCGGCGGGCACGGGGTGCGGAAAGTGGGCCATCAGCGCGGCAGGCGGCCTGCGTTGCGCTCCCAGAACACACCGTCGGCATAGCCCTGAATGGCGGGGTTTTTCTCCGCCATCTCCAGACGCTTTTGCGCCCAGGCGCAGTATTGCTCGCTGCGCTCAATGGCGACGAAGCGGCGGTCAAGCTTTCGCGCCGTCACGGCCGTAGAGCCGGACCCGGCAAAGGGGTCGAGCACGATGCCGCCGGGGTCGGAGCTTGCGAGGATGAGCTTTGCCAGCAGCTTCTCGGGCTTTTGCGTCGGGTGGGCGGTGTTTTCCGGCATCGACCAGTAGGGTACGGAGATGTCGTCCCAGAAGTTTGACGGGCACGTGTTGCGGAATTTCCCGTCGGGCGTATCCTCCCAGTCCTTCGGCTGCCCGTCGGCGCGATAGGGCGCACGCACGCGCCGGCGCATCTTCACGGCGTCGACGTGGAACGTATAGTCATCCGTGCGCGTGGCAAACCAGATGTCCTCCATGCCGTTTTTCCAGTTGTGCAGCGCGCCGCGCCCCTTTTCCCGCTGCCATGTGATGCGGTTTTGCAGCCGGAAATACTCCTTGAGCGTCAGGCCGATGATCGGGCTCGAGCGCCAGTCACAGCAGACGTAGATCGAAGCATTCGGCTTGAGCAGCGGCAGCAGCAGCTCGATCCATGCGCGGGTGAAGGCGGCGTAGTTGGCGTCCGTCATGCGGCGGAAGCTGCCGCCGGCGAATTCCTTCGTGAGGTTGTACGGCGGGTCGACGATCAGCAGGTCAGCAAAGCCGCGCGGCAGGTGTGGTGCGACCTGAAACGTGTCGCCGCAGATGGTGCGGTCACACACGGCGTCGAGCGGGACATCCTGCGCAACACGCAGGCAGCGCGCGAGATATTCCGGTGCGTCCTGCGGCAGGAAGTCGATTGTCTTGTTGCGTTCGGCTTTCATGGCGTCACCTCGCTGTAAAAAAGAAAGGACCCAATCTGAAAAGATTGAGTCCTCTTTTTGTGGCGGAGAAGGAGGGATTCGAACCCTCGATACCCTTGTGGGGTATACACGATTTCCAATCGTGCGCGCTCGACCAGGCTACGCGACTTCTCCACGCTCTGTTCGGGTTGCTTTCATTTCAAATTGTCAGCTTGCATATTATAATCAAAATTTCCCGTAAAGTCAAGTACCAATTTGAAAGATTCGCATTTTGTGTGTATTTGTTCAGAAAATCAGCCGGGTGAGCAGCGTGCGCACGCGCTGCGCGTGGAGTGCATCCTGCTGCGCCATAGTGCGCAGCGTTTCCCTGAGCGGCATCGGCACAGCATCCGCTGCCGCGTCGAGCTGCGCGCTGAGCGCAAGCTCCTGCAAATAAGCACAGCGCAGATCCGCCGCCGCCGTGCTCAGCCGCGGACAGGCGGCGGGCAGGGCACAGAGCGAGCCCGTGCGCAGAAAATACTCTGTTTGCAGCGCTCTGAGCTGCGCGCGCTCCTGCGCTGCGATCTGTCCGAGCGGCTGCCGGACGGCGCACACGCGCTGCGCGAGTGCGGCATAGAAGGCAGCGCCGGCAGCCTTTGCGCATATACACTCGCGCAGCTTCGCTGTGATTGCGTCCGGCTCCGGCTGCACGGGCGCTGCTGTGATGCCTGCCTCGCCAGTCACACGCTGCCAGACGCGCAAAAATGCGGCGCTGTCGAGAAAAACGGGGTCATTCATCTTCCATCCCTCCGCTTCATGCTATGCCCGGCTTGCAAAAATGTGCGGGATGTGCCATAATCGCAGCAGAGACTTTTCACCGGAGGCGACCATCATGGCTCGATTTTTCATAGCAGGTACGAATTTCCCGAACGGCCGGGCAATCATCCGCGGCCGCGACGCCGACCATATCCGCGTGCTGCGCCTGCGCGCGGGCGACGACATCGTCATCTGCGACGGGGCGGGACGCGACTATAAGTGCCGCCTTGTGCAGACGCTCGAGCATGAGGCCGAGGCAGAGGTCATTGAGGTCGTCCCGTGCAAGGCAGAGCCCACGGTGCGCACGACGGTGTTTGCCGGCCTGCCCAAGGGCGAGCGCAGCGATTTCCTTGTGCAGAAGTGCACCGAGGCCGGTGCCGCCGAGATCGTGTTTTTCTCCTGCACGCGCTGCGTGGCCAAGGCCGCCAATATCGAAAAGAAGGTCGAGCGCTGGCAGCGCATCGCCGAGGAGGCGGCAAAGCAGTCGGGACGCGGCATCATTCCGCAGGTGCGCTACACGGCGGACTATATCAGCGTGCTCAACGACGCGCTGCACACCGACCTGCCGCTGTTCATGTATGAGACCGGCGAGCGCGAAACCATCCGCGACGCCATCGAGCACGCGGCGCAGCCGGTCGCGACGGCGGCCATCATCACAGGGCCGGAGGGCGGCTTTGCGGAGTTTGAGGCCGACATGGCGCGCAAGCTCGGCATGCACATCTGCTCCATGGGCGAGCGCATCCTGCGGTGCGAGACTGCGCCGGTCGTCGCGCTCACGGCACTGATGTACGGCACGGGAAATCTGTGAACTTTTTTTGAATCGGGGCTTGACAAGCGCATATGGGTATGTAATAATACTCCACGCAATCAAATGAATATCCAAGGAAACCTCAAGGATCGGCACAGCCGAGACTGGAGGCGGAGGAGACTCTGGAGAATCCCGTGCAGAGCGGGTGCCGAAGGTGTAAGGCGCAAGCCGAATCTCTCAGGCAAAAGGACAGAGCGAGTGCCCGACTTGTGCGGGTGTTCAGGCGCTGTTTGTTCTCTGGAGCTGCTGGTCAGATCGACCGGCAGCTTTTTGCTTTGCAAAAAATCAATGCAGAGGGAGAAACAACATGGAAACTTTACTCAAAATCGTGCAGACCGTCAACATGTACCTGTCAGACTATGTGCTGGTCATCCTGCTCATCGGCGCGGGCCTGTACTTCACCATCCGCACGAAGTTCGTGCAGGTGCGCTGCTTCGGTGAGGGCTGGCGGCGCTTCTTCGGCGAGTTCAGTCTCAACGGTGAAAAACACAAGGCCGGCATGAGCTCGTTCCAGGCACTGGCGACGGCGGTCGCGGCGCAGGTCGGCACCGGCAACATCGTCGGCGCCTGCGGCGCGATCCTCATCGGCGGCCCCGGCGCGATCTTCTGGATGTGGTTCATCGCATTCTTCGGCATGGCGACGATCTATGCCGAGGCGGTGCTCGCACAGGAGACCCGCGTGGTCGAGCCTGACGGCACGATCCTCGGCGGCCCGGTGTACTACATCAAGCGTGCCTTCCCGAACGGCTTCGGCAAGTTCCTTGCGGGCTTCTTCGCGGTTGCGATCATCCTTGCGCTCGGCTTCATGGGCTCTATGGTGCAGTCCAACTCCATCGGTGAGGCGTGCCAGAACGCATTCCACATTCCGAGCTGGGTCATGGGCCTGATCGTCTGTGCCATCGCGGCCTTCATCTTCATCGGCGGCGTGCAGCGCATCGCCTCCGTCACGGAAAAGATCGTGCCGATCATGGCCTGCCTGTATCTGCTCGGCGGCTTCATCGTGCTCATTGCCCGCATCCGCTACGTGCCGGAGACCTTCGGCATGATCTTCAAGTATGCTTTCATGCCGGACGCCATCATCGGCGGCGGCATCGGCTACGCGCTCAAGACGGCCATCAGTCAGGGCGCAAAGCGCGGCCTGTTCTCCAACGAGGCCGGCATGGGCTCGACCCCGCACGCGCACGCGCTGGCAAACGTCAAAAATCCGCACGAGCAGGGTACGGTCGCAATGATCGGCGTGTTCATCGATACGTTCGTCGTGCTGACGATGACGGCGCTCGTCGTTATCTCCACGCTTTACGCCGGCAACGGCCCGCTGGCGTACGGTGCGGTCGACGGCATTTCCAAGACGAACATGGCGCAGCTTGCGTTCTCGAGCGTGTTTGGCGAGACGCTCGGCAATGCCTTCGTGGCAATCTGCCTGCTGTTTTTCGCGTTTTCGACCATCGTCGGCTGGAACCTCTTCGGCCGCATCAATGTCAACTATCTCTTCGGCAAGAAGGCGAACCTCCCGTACTCCATCATCGCCCTCGTCTTCATCTTCCTCGGCTCCTGCCTGTCCAATGATCTTGTCTGGGAGCTGACGGATATGTTCAACCAGCTCATGGTGCTGCCGAACGTCATCGCGCTCATGGCGCTCTCCGGCCTTGTGGCCGTGGCCGCGCGCAAGAGCGGTGACGTGCACGAGCGCGAGCTGCACAAGTAATTACACATATATGGAAATACCGCCCTGTGCTATTCTGCACAGGGCGGTTTTGCGCCTTGCTCACTTGCAGCGGCGCAGCACCTCGAGCGTGTAGCGCCAGACGCGCTGCACGGAGGCGATGTGCATCCGCTCACGGCAGGTGTGGATCTCCGTCAGATCAGGGCCGAAGGATACGCAGTCGAGCCCCGGCAATTTCCCGGCGAACAGACCGCATTCCACGCCCGCGTGGATGGCCTCCACCTTTGGGTCATGACCGTACTGCTCGCGAAAGACGTCGATCATCCGCTCGCGCAGCGGAGAGTCTTTGCGGTATTCCCAAGCGGGGTAGTCGCCCGAGACGTTTACGCTGCCGCCAAGCTGCGCCATCAGGCAGCGCAGACGCGCGACGAGCATCTCCTTCTGCGTGGCCACGCTGCTGCGCACGCAAAACGACGCCTGCACGCACTGCTCGCTCGTGGTCAGGATGCCGAGGTTCAGCGACGTCTGCACCAGCCCGGGAATGTCCTGACTCATGGCCTGAATCCCGTTCGGCAGGCAGCAGAGCATACACACAGTGCGCTGCGTGGACGCCGCGTCCATCGGCGGCATCTGCGGCTGTGCCGGCTCTGCGCGCACGAACACATCCGGGTCGGCTGCCGCGTATTCGTGCCGGAGTGCCGCGTCCATGTCCGCGATCGCAGCCTGCGCCGCATCGGAGTCGGCGACGGTGATGACGGCGCGGCTCTCGCGCGGGATGGCGTTGTCCTTCAGCCCGCCGTCAACGCAGACGACGCGCAGCGCCGTGCGCGCACCGACAGCGTACAGCACCCGCCCGAGAAGCTGGTTTGCGTTGCCGCGCCCTTTGTCGATCTCCGCGCCCGAATGGCCGCCGAGCAGGCCGCTGACCGTGACGGTGAGCGCCGTGCCCGAAAACGCCGCGCGCGTGACCGGCAGCGTGCACACGGAGACATTGCCGCCCGCGCAGCTGACGGTGAGGATACCCTCATCCTCGGAGTCGATGTTGAGCATCGTGCGCCCTTGGAGCACGGAGACGTCGAGCGCGTCCGCGCCGAGCATACCGGTCTCCTCATCGACCGTGAGCACCACCTCGAGCGGCGGATGCGGGATGTCGTCCGCGTCCAGAATGGCAAGCGCCATCGCAACGGCGATGCCGTCATCCCCACCGAGGGTCGTACCGCGCGCGCCGATCGTGTCGCCGTCTATGAAGAGGTCAAGCCCTTCGCGGGTCAGGTCCTTTGCGCAGTCCGGCGCGGTCTCGCAGACCATGTCCATGTGCCCCTGCAGGATGACCGGCGCGGCGGTCTCATAGCCCGGTGTGCCGGGGCAGAAGATGATGACATTGTTGTATTCATCCTGAATGTGGCGCAGACCGCGCGCGGCTGCAAAGCGCACAAGATAGTCGCTGATTGCCTTCGTGTTTCCCGAGCCGTGCGGGATGGCGCACAGCTGCTCAAAGTGCGCAAAGACGGCCTGCGGCTGAAGCTTTTCCAAAATCGGCATGGTGTGTCTCCTTTTCTTGATGTGAAACCGGCGGACACGGTCGTGCCCGCCGGTGGGTGATCAGACTTCTTCCGGGATCTGTACCCGGGACAGGGAAGCGCGGATGTTGCCCGTGAACAGCAGACTCAGACGGTGGATCTGCGTCTCGAGATCCTCCTTCATCCCGTTTTCGAGCCACGCATAGAAAATGTCCGTGATGCCGAAGCGGTAGAGGTCGCATACGAGCTTTTTGTCCTGATCGCTCACGCGCAGCCCCTTTGCCTGCTGTTCGACGTAGCTGCGCATCATTTCCTCGGACACGCGGTCGACGTGCCTCTCCAGCTCCAGCCGGTGTGAGGAGGTGTAGATGTGATAGACGGCGCGCTTGTGCTCGCGTGCAAAGCGGGACGCAGTGATCATGCACTCCTCCCAGCTGCCGGTGGCCTCGAACTCGGCGACTGCCCGGTCGGTCTCACGGCGCAGGATGATGTCGAGCAGCTCAAAGAGATCGGAGTAGTGATAGTAAAACGTCCGGCGTGTGATCTGGCATTCTTCTACGAGCTGCGTCACGGTGATCTTGTCAAACGGCTGCTCGGACAGCAGCTTCAGGAACGTGTCCTGAATGGCGGCTTCGGTCAAGTGTGCCAAGCGGGATTCCACCTTTCTGGGTGTGCGGCGCGGTCATCGCGCGGCTGGATTTTGGTCCTGTGCGGGTAGATATTCAATGTGCGCATAGCTGTTGCGCTCAGAAACGGTGTCGCACAGGAAGGTATAGACTTTCTTATGCAGATCCCGCCGGGCGCTGCGCGGCGGCAGGGTGGGGTCGGGATAAAACGGGTCGCTCACAACGACGGTGATGCGCGGCGGCAGCGCGCGCAGCAGCTTTCTCTGCCGGTAGACGACGGCTGCGGCGACAGCGGGCAGCTGTTCGCGCACGGGGTAGGAAAACGCCGTGTCCGGAAACGGCCGGATGCCGTTGTAGTACGGCCAGATGTGCGCCTCGGGGTAGATCGTCACGGCCTGACCGCGTTCGAGCCGGCGGTGCATGGCGGCCAGAAACTGCCGCGTGCCGTCGATGGTGTTCGCCAGCGGGATCGCGCCGAGCATCTGCACGATGTTGCGCACGCCCGGGATCGAGACGGTGTCGGCGGAGGTGATGATGTTCGCGCGCCGCGGAAACGCCAGCAGCGTCGGGATGAAGGCATCGGCCAGTGTGTTCGTGTGGTTGCCGTAGAGGAAGTATCCGCCCGGCAGCGCGCGCAGCGCCTTGCGGTTTTCGATGCGCAGGCCGAACACAAGCTTGCAGTACAAAAACAGAAACGGCGTCATCACCATCCGGTATACGACGAAGGCGAGCGCATTCCAGAGCGGCCCTTCGTGCTCATACGGGAAATCCGCGCCGATCTGCTTCGGGCGGATGCGCCCGTTGGTCGGCGCAAAGTCGTCGTGCAGCGGGTCGTGATAGTAGACGGTCTTGCGGCTCATACCGGCGCACCGGCCATGGCTGCGGCGTCAAAGAGCATCTGCTCCATCTGGCGCATGCAACTCTGCTGCTCAAACTGCGTGCCGCTGTCGAGATATTTGCGGCTGTAGTCCGCGCGTTCGTCCGGGTGGCTCACCCAGTAGTCGATCTTGCGCGCCATGTCCTCTGCATCCTTGTTTTTAAATAGGGACTTATCATCGAGCGCGAAGGCCTTGGCCGCGCTCTTGGGCGAATCGGCGATGACCGGCACCAGTCCGCAGGCGATGGCCTCCAGACAGGCGATCGACTCGATCTCCACCTCGGCGGGGTGGCAGTAGAGGTCGGCGCAGCGCAGCAGGTTCAGCAGCTCCTGCCGCGTGAAGAACGAGATCTCCATGTCCACGCCGCAGCGCTCGGCAAGGTGACGGTAGTGCGCCTCGCGCGGGCCTTCTCCGGCAAGGATGAGGTGGATCTGCTCGCGGTAGGCCGAGCGGCCGATGGCCTCGATGAGGATCTCCTGATTCTTTTCGCTCGACAGACGGCCGGTCGAGACGATGAGAAACTTGTCCTCGAGCCCCTCCGGACGCGTGGCCGGCCCGGGCGTGAACATGCTGTTGACACCGTTGGAGATCACGCGGCCGTTCGTCGGGCCGACAACAGCCTCAAACGTGTCGCGGATGAACTGCGTGGGGTAGTGGATGATGTCCGAATACTGGTACACCATCTGATAGCACGCGCGGTACACGCCGCGGTTGATGGCGGCCGAGTCCTTGCACAGAAAATGCGCCGTGACGTTTTCCGCCTGACAGTGGAAGCTTGACGTGATGGGCTTGTTGTACGCCTTGGCGATCTTTACCGCCGTGTGCGACAGGCGCAGCACAAACGTTGTGTGCACGACGTCACAGTCGCGGATCGCCTCCTCGAGGATGGCACGATCCACACGCGGCAGCGTCACGCCGTTGCGCTCCACGATCGGATTGAGCAGGTAGAGGTTGCGCTCCGGCACGACGTAAAAGCACTCGTTTCCGGCCTTGTCCTGATCGGCGCAGACCACACGCACGATGTGCCCCTGCGCACGCAGATACCGGATGAGATTCATGCAGGCAATGGTCGTGCCGTTGTTCTCCTCACCCAGAATATCGCAGACAATCGTAATCGTCATTGTGTCGTATCATTCCTTGTATTTAGAATTGGCAGGGGAGTGTCTGCCGTAAGATGCGACGCTCATCATTGTAACCGGCAAAAATGAGAGCCGCATTAGAAAACATTTTTTCCGACAAATCACTGGATATATCGAAAACAATTCATTTTATCATAGCATACTTTCACGTGTGAGAAAACTTCTCACATGGGCAAAAGTGTGACATTTCAGGGCGGGAAATTGCAAACATCTGTGCCCTCTTGAATTCAGCGGCCGAATCATGTATGATAATAAATAGCAACTGTACACATTTTTTGTTTGAGGGAGCAAATAAATTATGACAGATTTTCAGAAAATGTATCAGGACAAACTGACGACGCCGGAGCGTATCGCACAGCAGGTGCAGTCCGGCTGGCTCATCGGCATGGACACGGCGACTTCTCAGACGCCGGCCATCATGGCCGCAATGGCGCAGCACATCCGCAATACCGACATCACCGGTGTGAAGGTGCAGACCCTGCTCGACGGCTATCCGTTCGACTTCTATACCGACCCGACGCTGGCCGGAAAGATGACGGGCTACAGCTGGTTTTCCAGCAGCGCAGCGCGCAAGGCGGTCAACGCCGGCTATGCCGACATCATTCCTGCGTACTACCGCGATTTCCCGACCCGCATCCGCACCGAGTATGACTACGACGCCGTGTGCGTCGAGGTCGCGCCGATGGACAGCCACGGCTACTTCAGCCTCGCGCTCAACGGCTCGTACATCGATGCCATGCTCGAAAAGACCAAGCGCATTTACCTCGAGGTCAACGACCGTCAGCCCCGTGCGCTGTGCGGCTCTCTGATCCATATCTCGCAGGTCGACGCGCTCGTGGAGTATCACCACGACCTGCCGGTGCTGCCGCCTGTGCAGCTCGACGATGTGAGCAAGACGATCGGCGGCCTCATCGCCGACCTTATCCCGGACGGCGCGTGCCTGCAGCTCGGCATCGGCGCGATCCCGGATGCGACCGGCATGGCGCTCAAGAGCAAGCACGACCTCGGCATCCACACCGAGATGTTTACCGACTCCATGGTCGAGCTGATCGAGTGCGGCGCGGTCAACAACAGCAAAAAGCAGATCCACCGCGGCAAGACCGTCACGACGTTTGCCTTCGGCTCGCAGCGTATCTATGATTTCGTCGACGACAACCCGTCCGTCGAGATCCTGCCGGTCGACTATGTCAACGACCCGAACGTCATCTGTCAGAACGACAATATGATCTCCATCAATGCGGCGGTCGAGGTCGACCTCTTCGGTCAGGTCTGCGCCGAGTCGGTCGGCACGAAGCATATGTCCGGCTCCGGCGGCCAGATCGACTACGTCCGCGGCGCTTGCCAGTCCCGCGGCGGCAAGAGCTTCATCGCCTTCACCTCCACGGCCAAGGGCGGCACGATCAGCAAGATCAAGCCCATCCTTACGCCGGGCGCCGTCGTCACGACGAGCAAGAACGACGTCGATTATATTGTCACCGAGTACGGCGTGGCGCACCTGCGCGGCCGCAGCCTCGGTGAGCGTGCCCGCCAGCTCATCGCCATCGCGCATCCCGACTTCCGCGACGAGCTGACCTTTGAGGCCAAAAAGCGCGGCATGATGATCTGATCTCATAGCCTGTCTTACAATGTAGATCCCGCTGTCCGCGACTTGCGGACAGCGGGATCTTTTTGCCTTTTGCCGCAGGTACGTTCTGTATCTCGAAGCACACAATGGTGACGCGTGTTTCATCAAGAAGCGCGATGTGTGCAAAAAGGTTACACTCGTCCTGCGCTGGCGATTGTTCTCTTTTCGCAGCAAGACTATAGTGTAACCATAAAAAAGGGGACAGATGTGAAGCTTGTCCCAAAATCTATTGGAGGGATTTTCATGAAGAAAACGTGGAGCAAAGTGCTCGCTACCGTTTTGGTGCTGGCGATGGTGCTTTGCATGCCCGGCTTCGCAGCAAGTGTTGACACGGTCGATTATGACGCCGACCATGCGGCCTCTGCTGACGAACTGACGGACGCGGACCTGCCAGAGCTGCTGTCTTCTGACGGCAACCACTATCCGATCGTAATGGTGCACGGCCTGTTCGGCTGGGGCGGCACGGAGGTGCTCGGCCTGAACTACTGGGGCGGCTTCAGCAGCCTGCGCGACATTCTCAACAACGCCGGCTATGAGGTCTATACCCCGTCGATCGGCCCCGTCGCCAGCAACTGGGACCGCGCCTGTGAGCTGTATGCCTACCTCGTTGGCGGCACGGTCGACTACGGTGCGTATCACTCTGCCACGAACGGCCATGCCCGTTACGGCCGCACGTTCCCGGGCGTCCTGCCGGAGCTGAACAATCCGGACAGCGAGCTCAAGGTGCACCTGATCGGTCACAGCATGGGCGGCGAGACGATCCGTATGCTGGCGCAGCTGCTTGAAAACGGCGACGCCGACGAGCGCAACGCCACCCGCGACGGCTCTATCAGCCCGCTGTTCACCGGCGAGTGCCGTCACTGGATCGAGAGCATCACGACGCTGTGCACGCCGCATGACGGCAGCCAGTATGACACCAAGGTCTATCAGAACATCGGCGATCTGGCGCAGTATGCCATGGGCATCATCGGCACGGTCACCGGCTCAGACGTCAACGAGAACAATTTCGGCCTTGACTTCAAGCTGGATCAGTGGGGCCTGGTGCGCCAGCCCAACGAGTCCTATTCCAGCTACTTCAATCGCGTCATCAACAGCAAGATCTGGACGCAGCACACCAATGACCTGAGCGTCTATGACCTCGACGTCGACGGTGCGGCCGTGCTCAACGGCTACGCCAAGGCGCAGGATGATATCTATTACTTCTCCATTGCCTGCTCGAACACCCACCGCGATCCGCTGACCGGCCACTACCTGCCGAATGCCAGCATGAACCCGATGATGATCAAGAGCGGCACCTACATGGGCAGACACGTCAACTACGCGGTCGGCCATGTGAACATCACCCCTGAGTGGTGGGAGAATGACGGCATCGTCTCCGTCCGTTCCGCCATCCGTCCGCATGAGAACTCCACGGATCAGTACAACGAGAACTACGGCGTCGGTGCTGACGGCAAGATGACCTTCAAGTCCGGCACCAAGATGGGTGTCTGGAACTACATTGAGAAGATCGACAACACCGATCACATCAACATGGTTGGTCAGACGCAGAAGTCCACGCACGCCATGCTGCAGGAGAAATTCTTCGAGCTTGCCAAGATGCTCAACAGCATCCCGGTCAGAACCAGCGCCTCCGATACGCACATCTGCCCGGGCGCCGGCTTTACGGATATGCCGGCCTACAGCTCTTGGGCGCATGAAGGCCTGGATTACTGCATCCAGAACGGCATCATGAGCGGCATGAGCGCCACGACCATTGCGCCGGACGGCGTGACCACGCGTGCGCAGCTGGTGGAGATGCTCTACTGCCAGGCCGGCAGCCCGAAGGCCACGAAGACCAGCCCCTTCACGGATCTGACGGAGAACTGGTATGTCGATGCGGTCAACTGGGCCGCGGAGAAGGGTGTCGTGAGCGGCACCAGTGCTACCACGTTCTCCCCGAATGCAACGATCACGCGTCAGGACATGGCGACGATCCTCTATAACTACGCCAAGAACGTCCTCGACCTGAACGTGTTCCAGACTGCGGATCTGACCGGCTATCCGGATTACAGCAGTATCTCCGGCTATGCCCGCACGCCGATGTCCTGGGCGGTCGCACAGGGTGTGATTTGCGGTGTTGGCAATGCCAACGGTGTCACGACCCTCGAACCGAAGGGCGATGCGACCCGCGCGCAGACTGCCGCGATCATCATGCGTTTCTGCCAGAACGTCCTCTGAGACTTCATTTCAACACACAAGCCCGGTGGGGAATCCCCACCGGGCTTGTCCTGTTTAACGCGCGCGAGTTTACCGTGCCTTTTCCCAGCCGTCGAGCGGCGCACGCTGGATCGCACCGAACACCTTACTGCGCAGATCGGGGTAGGTGAGGCTCATGGTGCGGATGAGCTCCTTGACCTCGTGCCGTTTGCTGCCGCGGTCCTCCGGGCAGGGATTTTCGACGACCGGCAGCGCCAGCGCCTTTGCGAGATTTGTGATGCGCCCCTCGCCGGCATAGAGCATCGGACGGATCTGATCCACGCCCGTGCGCGTCATGTGCGTCACCGGCTGAAAGCAGCTGATGCGCCCCTCGTACACGAGCGAGAGCAGAAACGTCTCGACCGCGTCATCAAAATGATGGCCGAGCGCGAGTTTTGTGATGCCGCGCTCGCTGAGCGCCGTGCACAGCGCGCCGCGGCGCATCTTGGCGCACAGGGAGCAGGGGTTATCCTCCTTGCGTACGTCGAACACGATCTCCTTGATGTCGGTCTTCAGGCGCGTATACGGCACGCCGAGCGACGTGCACAGCTCTGCCACCGGCGTGAAGTCCATGCCCTCGAAGCCGAGCTCGACCGTGATCGCCTCGAGGGAAAACGGCTTCGGATAATACCGCCGCAGCTCGTTGAGCGCAAGCAGAAGCACGAGCGAATCCTTGCCGCCCGAAACGCCGACGGCGACGGTGTCGCCCGGCGCGATCATGTCATAATCCTCTACGCACCGGCGCACGAGACCGGTGAAAGCATTCAGGTCGTTCATAGCAGCCCTCCGAAAACGAAAATAGAAAATGCGAAATCAAGAGTAAAACGGAGTAAAACGGAGATTTTTAAAGCAAAGCAATATCTAAATGAAAATTCCGTTGACAGACTCCGGCGGTTGTGGTATAAAAGTAGGGCGCGGATGCGAGAACTATTCTACGTTCGCGCCTGAAAAATGTCAAAATGTTTTTCAACACATTCTAATTGGAGGCACAAATATGTCCACTACTTTGCTGAACAAGGACACCGTCACCCGCAAGTGGTACGTTCTGGATGCAGCCGGCAAGCCGATGGGCAAGACCGCAGCGCTCGCTGCCGATCTGCTGCGCGGCAAGCTCAAGACCGACTACACCCCGCACGTCGACTGCGGCGACTTTGTCATCATCATCAACGCCGAGCAGGCTGTGCTCACCGGCAAGAAGCTCGAGCAGAAGTACTACCGCACGCACTCCGGTTACCCCGGCGGCCTGCACGAGACGCAGTACAAGAAGCTCATGAAGGATAAGCCGGAGCTGGCTATGCGTCTGGCTGTTCGCGGCATGCTGCAGAAGAACACCATCGCCCAGTGGCAGCTCAAGCGCCTGAAGATCTATCGCGGCGCCGAGCATCCCCATGCGGCACAGAAGCCCGAAGTCTGGGATCGCTGAGAAGGAGGAAATAGAACATGGCAACTTATACGAGCAAAAAAGCCTATATGTACGGCACCGGCCGCAGAAAGTCCTCCGTCGCGCGTGTGCACCTGTTCCCCAACGGCACCGGCAGCATCACCGTTAACGGTCGTCCCCTCGATGACTACTTTGGTCTCGAGACCCTGAAGCTCATCGTTCGTCAGCCCTTCGCGGCGACCGACACCATGGGCAAGTTTGATGTCGAAGCCACCGTCACCGGCGGCGGCGTGACCGGTCAGGCCGGCGCGATCCGTCACGGTATCGCCCGTGCGCTGCTGCAGGTCGAGGACAGCTACCGTGCGCCCCTGAAGGCCGCCGGCCTGCTGACCCGCGACCCGAGAATGAAAGAGCGTAAGAAATACGGCCTCAAAGCCGCCCGTCGCGCTCCGCAGTTCAGCAAGCGATAATCTACAGCTTAAAAATGCTAAAAAAGCCCGGAATACGCCATTTTCCGGGCTTTTTCTATACCCATAATTCTGTCTGGACTGTTCGGTTTTGATGGAATTGAACGGGAATTTATGGGCTTATCGTGGTCAAATTACTGGTGGACAATAGGAGCAAATGAAGTCCAATTTTTCCATCGACGGACGAACACATACTTGACTGATTTACATAGAGCCTTGGCTCATTCTTTGAAAACGAGAATGAGTCGAGGCTCTTTTTTTCGCCCGAAATCCGGCGAGACAAATTTGAGTAGGAGGTAACAGGTATAACGGATTTCAATCAGAAGACCCATGACACCAATGTGGGCAGTCATGGCGGACAGTCGGGGCAGATGATGGAGGTGTTTGAGAACCAGGAGTTTGGTTCAATCCGTTTGTTACAGGAGGCAGGCAAGACCTTCTTCTGTGCAAGCGACGTGGCGAAAGCGTTGGAGTATGTGAATCCCTACGCCGCAGTGAAACGCCATTGCAGAGGCCTCCTAACGAAACGCGAGGGGGTCGTTCAGAAGGTGAATCAGTATGGGGATGCTGGAGAGCAGGTCGTTGAAATCTCCTTTATCACGGAAGGCGATGTTTACCGGCTAATCGTTACTGCAAGCTGCCATCGGCAGAACGATTTGAACACTGGGTGTTTGATCCTCCGGCAAGGCGAACGCCTTTTTTCGCGCCGGAGAGTTTGTATGCGCCGCGCAGGAAAGATGCAAAGATGCTCATTCTAAATGTTCTCTTATCGTTAGACCCGTCTAACTTGCGCATACAATTATACGGTTAGAGATGGCTAACTTTTGTGCTGGAGAAAAGCCGCATCTCTGCGGCCTTCTACTTATTCAGATAACGCCCTGCAAGCGCTGTACACCAGCGCTTGGAGCACCTGTTTACCCCTTGCGGAAAACGATCAGCATCTGCCCTCGCCGTTGCGGCAGCCTGGAGACGCCGCGTGTAGGTACACGATTACACTATACTGCACTTCTTCCTATTTTGCAATAGGCGATGGAAATCAGCTGCTGTTGCTTGACAAACCGGAAGAGTTGTGGCACAGTATGCTCAGTTAGCCTCGTCTAACTCTCTGCCGGGCATGCGCTCTGCTGTGAAGTGTATCTGAAAAGGAGTCAAGTTGGTTATGCCGGAATCACTGGATGTTTTGAAGCTTCGCGTCTTGCTCTGCTTTCTCAATGAAGAGCAGAAAACCTGCACGGTCACGGGCCTTGCCGGTGTGCTCGGGGAGGGGAAGCAGAAGGTCAGCCGTATGCTCATGGCGCTCGAGCGCGAGGGGCTGCTCGACCGGAGCAACCCGCGCCGCCCATGCCTGACTGAGGCAGGTCGTGCACGCGCGGCCTATTATGAGGAGCGCACGAATGTCGTGCTCAACCACCTGCTCTATGAGGGGCTGGACATTGACAGCGCTCTGCACGACGCCTATGCATGGGCGCTCATGAGCAGCGACGAGGGCATGGAGCTCATCCGCAGCTCGGAGCAGCGCTACCGCGCCAAGTATGGGCTGCGCCGCCAGAGCGAGTTTGGCGGGGCGGAGCTCTGCCGCCGACTGGGGGACGGGGAATACTGCTTCCCGTTTCTGATCTACAGGGAGTATGTCTCCGGCGGCACGAACCTGTCCATGGCCAACGAGGCCTTCTCGCACCCGTGCACGCTCGCTGTGGCGAATGGCATCGGCGTGGTGCGCCTGCATCCGGTGGATCTGTCCGCGCGCTCGCAGATGACCGGACGGGAGATGAACGGCCGTGTCCGCCGCCTCATGTATCTCGACGGGAGCACGTTTGCGCCGGCATATGACGACGGCAGGGCGATCTCGTTCCCCGCGCGCACGCTGCATTTTCTCAACATCGGCTCCGGCGTGGGGCAGATCCTGCACGGCAGCGTCTGTCTGCGTATGCAGTGTTCCGTCGGTACGAAGCATATGCCGGAATCCACAGCCATCTTCACTATCCTGATCTGAGGGCGGCGCCCGTGCGCGCGGAAAAGTTTTTTGTCACGCCCGCGTGACAGAAAAACGGCGGCGTCATCGCGGATTCGGCCGCTTTTTGCGGCGGAGCGGCCATTTTTGTAACGCATGCGGGACAAACGACCGCTTGCACGAAAAATCCGAATTTGCTATAGTACAACCGCTGAAAGATCGAGGATCCGGACGCGCCGCTGAGTAGCCGGCAGAATACCGCTTCCCGTACGGTGTCCCCTTCGGGAAGCCCAGCCCTGAAAAGGGCGTTTTTCTGCCGCATGAGTTAGCCAAGTCTAACGCAAATTAGCTGAAACTAACCGGAAGCGTCTGTATCAGACCGCGTATTTCTGGCTGGCTGCCCGCAGATTAGACACGAATTTTCCGCATCGTTCGAAACCAAAGGAGGATATAGACGATCGTTATGGTTCTGCCTGACATCGGATGGTCGACCATGCGGTGCGCCTGACGGATTCCAGACAGGAAATCGCGGAGGCGACATACGCGCGCAACCGGTTTTTCCGCACGATGCCTGCGAGACGGAGCATGCGGTCAGCCAGGAAAGCTTTGCCGCGCAGCAGCGGCTCCTGCCCGATAACAAACACGAAGGAGAAGAGAATCAATGAAGCTTGACCAGATGCCGGCGCGCACCTGCCGTATTGCCGCACCCGACGGGAGGCGCTGCCGATGATGATCGACAAGCGCCTGATCGGTACGGTGCCGGAGAGCAGAAAATACATTGCCGCAAACGTGACGCTGCAGTGGTGCGGCCTCGTAGCGAATGTCGCCATGATGATGAGCGTCGCGTCGCTGCTTGCCTCACAGCTGTCAGCACGTGCCTCAAGCGCACGGCTGCTGACAACGGCGGCAGTTGCGGCCGCGGCCGTGCTCATTCGCTGGCTGTGCACGACCGGCGCCGCGCGCATGAGCGACCTGTCGTCGCGCGCGGTGAAAAAAACGCTGCGCACGCAGATCTACGAAAAGCTGCTGCGCCTTGGCGCGTCTTATTCCGAGCAGGTCTCCACGGCGGAGGTCGTGCAGGTCGCAGTCGAGGGCGTGGATCAGCTTGAGACGTATTTCGGCGCTTATCTGCCGCAGTTTTTCTACGCTATGCTCGCACCGCTGACGCTCTTTGCCGTACTGTGTTTTGTCAATATGCCGGCTGCGTTTGCGCTGCTCGTGTGCGTTCCGCTGATCCCGGTCGCCATTGCGGCGGTGCAGACATGGGCAAAAAAGCTCCTGTCGCGCTACTGGGGGCAGTACACGAAGCTCGGCGATACCTTTCTGGAGAATCTGCAGGGGTTGACCACGCTGAAAATCTATCAGGCGGATGGCCTGCGCAACGACGTCATGAATGAGGAAGCGGAAAAATTCCGCAAGATCACCATGAAGGTCCTGACCATGCAGCTCAATTCCGTCACGATCATGGACGTCATTGCCTATGGCGGCTCAGCGCTGGGCGTGATTCTCGCAGCGACGCAGTACCGCGCGGGGCATGTCGCGCTCTCCGGCGCGCTGCTGATCATCCTGCTGTCGGCGGACTTTTTCATTCCCATGCGGCAGCTCGGCTCGTTTTTCCACATTGCCATGAACGGCATGGCCGCGAGCGACAAGATCTTTCGCCTGCTCGATCTGCCGGAGCCGCCGGCGCGCACGCAGGCCTGCCCGGACGGAGACATCGTCTGTCGGGGACTGCATTTTTCCTACACCCCGGAGCGGGAGATCCTGCACGGGCTCGATCTCGCGTTCCCGGCTGGTTCGTTCACGTCCATTGTCGGCGCATCCGGCTGCGGCAAGTCCACGATCGCGTCCATCCTTATGGGGCGCAGCCGCGGCTATACCGGCGCGGTCACGGTCGGCGGTGTGCCGCTTGCGGATATTTCCGAGGACAGCCTCATGCGCCACATCACCTATGTCAGCCACCAGAGCTATCTGTTCAAGGGCACCGTGCGCGAAAATCTGCGCATGGCGCGGCCGGACGCACCGGACGTAGCGCTCTGGGACGCGCTGCGGCAGGTGAAGCTTGCGGCGTTTCTCGAGCGGGAGCAGGGGCTGGATACACCGCTGACCGAGCAGGGGAGCAACCTCTCCGGCGGCCAGCGCCAGCGGCTGGCACTTGCCCGCGCGCTGCTGCATGACACGCCGGTGTACCTCTTCGACGAGGCTACATCGAACATTGATGTCGAGAGCGAAAACGACATCATGGCGGAGATCCATGCGCTTGCGGGGCGCAAGACAGTGATCCTGATTTCGCACAGGCTCGCGAATGTTACGGTGTCGGACAATATTTACGTTCTTGACGGCGGCGCACTCGCCGGGCAGGGCACGCATGATGCGCTGCTGCGCGCAGGCGGGGTTTACGCCCGGCTGTGGGATGCGCAGCAGGCGCTGGAAAACTACGCAAAGGAGGGCGCTGTGCTATGAAGCAGAGAAGCGGGTTCACCGTTATGGCCCGGCTCATCGGACTGGTCCGGCCGCTGGTGGGGTATATGCTCCTCGCCATTGCAATGGGGCTGCTTGGGCATGCCTGCGCGGCGCTGATCACGGTCTTTGGCGGTTATGCACTGCTGGAGCTGCTGCATTTTCCGATACCGCTGGGACTGGGGGCGCTGTTTGCGTGCGTGCTCGTATTTGCGGTGCTGCGCGGAGCTTTTCGCTATGCGGAGCAGACGTGCAACCATTTCATCGCCTTCAAGCTCCTCGCGCGCATCCGCGATCAGGTGTTCCGCGCGCTGCGCCGGCTCTGTCCGGCCAAGCTTGAGGGACGCGACAAGGGCAATCTCATTTCGGTCATCACGTCGGACATCGAGCTGCTTGAGGTGTTCTACGCGCACACGATCTCCCCGGCGGCAATCGCGCTGCTGTTCAGTGCCGGCATGAGCCTGTTTATCGGGCATTATCATTGGGCGCTTGGGCTGCTGGCGCTGGCGGCGTATGTGGCGGTAGGCGTTATTGTGCCGCTTGTCACGTCGCGCTGCAGCAAGGACACCGGCCTGCGCTGCCGCACGAAAGCGGGCGAGCTCTCGGCGTTTGTGCTCGACAGTCTGCGCGGCCTGCCGGAGACGGTACAGTACGGGCAGGGGACACAGCGGCTGGCGCAGATGAATGCGCAGACCGACGCGCTTGCGCAGGACGCCGCACGTCTCAAACGTATCTCCGGCCGCAATGCCGCGGCAGCGAACACGGTCATTTTGCTGTTTGATCTGGCGATGCTCTTCACCGCGGCGGCGCTCTGCCGCACCGGGCGAGTTGGCTTCGACGGTGTGCTCATCCCGACGCTTGCGCTCTTCTCGTCCTTCGGGCCGGTGGTCGCACTGGCGAATCTCGGCAGCACGCTTCAGAGCACGTTTGCCGCCGGAAATCGCGTGCTGGACATCCTCGACGAGACGCCTGCCGTCGCTGAAGTGACGGGGCGGCCGGACATTGCATTTACCGGCGCGGATGCACAGCACGTTACATTCTCGTATGGCGGGGAAACGGTGCTCTCCGATGTGTCGGTCACGGTGCCGGAGCATGCGATCGTCGGCATTGTCGGGCGCAGCGGCAGCGGCAAATCCACGCTGCTGAAGCTGCTCATGCGCTTCTGGGTCGTGCAGCAGGGGAGTGTGCATATTTCAGATACGGACATTTCGGCCGTCAACACGGCGAATCTGCGCGCGCTCGAGAGCTTTGTCACACAGGACACGCATCTGTTCCACGACAGCATTCGCAGCAACCTGCGCATTGCGCGCCCCGACGCGACCGATGCTGAGATCGAGGCGGCCTGCCGCAAGGCGGCAGTGCATGATTTCATCTGCACGCTGCCGCAGGGGTATGACACCCCGGTCGGCGAGCTCGGCGACACGCTCTCCGGCGGGGAGCGGCAGCGGCTGGGGCTAGCACGTGCGTTTTTGCACGACGCGCCCTTCCTGCTGCTCGACGAGCCGACGAGCAATCTCGACAGTCTCAACGAGGCGGTCATCCTGCGTGCCCTGCGCGAAGAGCGCGCGGGCAGGACGGTCGTGCTCGTGTCGCACCGCGCCTCGACGATGCGTATCGCTGACATGGTCTATTCGGTCGAAAACGGCCGCATGAGCTGATTCCAAGGAGGTAGAAATTGAAACTCAAACAACTGGTTTTTCTTATTATCGGCTGCCTGAGTCTTGCGCTCGGCTGCGTGGGCATCGTGCTGCCGATCTTACCGACGGTACCGTTTTTTCTCGTGACGGTGTTCTGCTTCGCCAACTCATCGCAGCGGCTGCACGACTGGTTCATCAGTACGCAGATGTACAAAAAGCACCTTGACTCCTTCGTGAAGAAAAAAGGCATGACGGTGCGTACCAAGGCCGGTATCCTCTTGCCGGTAACGCTGCTGATGGCGGTCGGCTTTTTCCTCATGCTGCGCAAGGGGCTTTTGGTGCCATGTGTGATCCTCGCGGTCATCTGGGCATGTCATGTCGTTTATTTTGCCTTTGGTGTCAAGACGATCACAGAGGCCGAGTCGACCGCCCTGCGCACCGACGCGCAGCCGCCGCAGGCATGACCGCGCAGAGGCGAATTGCGAAACAAACGCCAGGCAATGACTGCTCATTTTGACGCACAACTGACAACCGCCGCTTCCGGAAGGAGGCGGCGGTTGTCAGTTTGTAAAAGGACCTCGTAGCCTTTCGCCGCTGCGGCGGCGAAAGAATGCCCAATCATTTTCTTCGGCGACATGTGCGGCGAAGAAAATACTTCTCGGCCTGCAA
>ERZ857757.791-NODE-791-length-29624-cov-22.517231_pt1 | contig 29624 bp, 31 predicted proteins | sample MGYA00519764_ERZ857757 | MGnify/ENA primary metagenome ERZ857757 (study PRJEB31778, sample SAMEA3449359) | human gut metagenome | biome: human gut; feature: human-associated habitat; material: faeces | place: United Kingdom | collected 2010/2012 ... | reverse complement strand
TCGTTGGGATGAACGCCGCCAAAGAAAGCTTGTGCCATTGTCTTCACCTCATCTTACTACCGGGTGGCGCTATGCCACCGCATACTGTCTTAAATATTACAACAAAACTTTTCTCTTGTCCAGCCCCGCGTTGAAATTCCCACGTTTTTTTGCGGTTTTTGTCGGAAACTTCACCGGCAAAGACCGCCTCTTGTGTTTTTCGGGCAGCTGTGCTACACTATACGGTAGAGGGACGGACACCGCCGGAAAAAACTTCCTGCACTGCGGCAGACGGTCCTCTGCCGGATATCAAACTCTATTCCGAAAGGATGGTATTTTAGTATGGTACTTGACCGTGGTTCCCTGAAGCGGGAGTCCAAGATGCTGCTGAAGACCGCACAGGTCAGCCCCTACCTGTTCACGCTGGTGCTGCTGGCCATCATGCTCGTCATCAACGGCATCAGCGACTATGTGCAGATGGACGACGAGTTCGCCTATGTCTACTCCCTGCGGTTCGATATGGATCTGAGCTTCCTGGCGCTGCACCGGGCCTTCCCCGCTTTTGCGGTGTGGTTTGTGACCATCGTGTGCACGCTGCTTGGCGTGGTGCTCAACGTCGGTGCGTCCCTGTACCACCTGGGCATCCGTCGGGGTGAGGAGATGCCCTTCGTCACCCTGTTCGATGGCTTCGCCTTCGTCGGGAAGATCATTCTGCTGTATGTCGTGCAGGTCATCTTCATCTCCCTGTGGACGCTGCTGCTGGTGGTCCCCGGCATCGTGGCGGCCTACCGCTACCGCTTTGCTATGCTGAACCTGTGTGAAAACCCGGAGATCGGCGTCATGGAGGCCCTCAACATGAGCAAGGCCCAGACCCTGGGCTTCAAGTGGCAGCTGTTCGTGCTGGATCTGAGCTTCATCGGATGGAATATTCTGGTGAGTCTGACACTGGGCATTCTGGATATCTGGGTGGCGCCCTATCGGGCGCAGGCCAACATCGCCTTCTTCCAGGAGATCAAAAAGATCAAGGGCGTAGGCTTCTTCCCACCGCGGCCGGAGGATGACGATCAGTTCCGCCCCCATGACCCCTTTGGCGAGGATAACTGGTAATATGCAGAGAACAAGCCCCGGGGCATCGCTCCGGGGCTTGTTGTATTCACGCTTCGGCGGGAGCCGCTTCCTCCGCCTGCGGCATCTCCGTCGGGGCGCTGCCGTCGAAGGGCGTCTCCAGGCAGGTCAGGTCCCGCAGGCAGCGGCGGAAGTCGTGGCAGAAGGCTGCATACTCATAGCCGGTGCAGATGCGCTCGTCCATAACGATGCCCAGAGGCATCATCTTCTTGCTCAGGTCGCCGTTCATGTAGTTAGGCACCGGCTTGCCCATGCAGACGAACACGCTGGTGGTGCCGAACTCATAGCAGTGGTGGTGGATATAGCTGGTCTTGATGGAGGCCAGGTTGGTGATGAACATACTGGTGTGGAAGGGACTCAGGTCAACGATCTTCCGGGGCAGCAGGCCGTGCTTATCCAGATGGTAGGCCAGCCAGATCACGAACTTGGGCAGGCCGGGGATGGAGAACATCATCTTGGCGAACTTGTCGGTGCTGTTCTTCTGCTCCGTCTGGCTGTTGACGGCGATGGCATCGGTGATCTTCTGGTTGATGGTGAAAATAGTGTCCTTGGGCTCCAGATAGATCTTCAGCGTTGTCTCATCCGGGCTGCCGTCGGCCCGCTTTTTCAGGATGACAAAGGAGACGCAGAAATGGTTGCGCTCATAGAGATGACTGTTGACCACAAACCAGTTGAGCTTGGGGTTGGTCTGATAGGCCTTGTAATAGGCGGCGATGATCACCGCCATGTGGTTGATGCGGATCCCAGCGCGCCGTTTTTCGCGGATATAGGCCTTGATGCCCTCCTCGTCGATGTTTTCGGTGATGGTGTTCCAGGCATCGTACCGCTTGGGCATGATGTAGGGAATGGCTGCCACGATGGGGGGCAGGTCCTTTACTCGCTTTCCGTCAGGGCGCATGAGCAGTTCCTCGATTCTGTCTGTATTGTATCCATCATAGACCATATGGCCGCGGATTGCAAGCTGTTGTTTTCTTTTCCGAACAGGTGCGGAAAAGAAATTTTTTCTTTACCTTTCCGCACGATGTTGATATAATAAAGTATTAGTAATGTTATCATGGGATGAAAGTTCCATTTATCATGCAGAGAGGAAGGTGACCGCCGTGCGGTTCAGCAAGTGGCATATCGCGCCGGAAAAGCCGGAGGCGCAGGCATGTCTGCGCGCGGCCGGCTATCCCTATCTGGTGGCCGCCGTGCTCTCCGCCCGCGGCATCGAAACGCCGGAGCAGGCCGCCGCCTTTCTGGAGCGTGAGGACAAGCTGACCATCAGTCCCTTCCTGATGCGGGACATGGACAAGGCCGCGGCGCGCGTACAGCGGGCGATCGCGGGCGGCGAGAGGATCGCCGTGTTCGGCGACTATGATGTGGACGGCATTACCGCCACCTGTATTCTGGTAGACTATCTCAAGAGCCGGGGCGCCGACGTGGTGCACTACATTCCCCGGCGCATCGAGGACGGCTACGGTCTCAGCCGTGACGCCATCAAGGGCCTTTTCGACCAGGGCGTGCGCCTGCTGGTAACGGTGGACTGCGGCATCACTGGTGTGGAGGAGGTGGACTACGCCAACTCACTGGGGCTGGACGTGGTCATCACCGACCACCACGAGTGCCGGGAGGTCCTGCCCCGGGCCGTGGCTGTGGTGGACCCCCACCGGGCGGACTGCGCGTACCCCTTCAAGCATCTGGCCGGCTGCGGCGTGGCGCTGAAGCTGGTACTGGCCCTGGGCGGGCCGGACCGGGAGGAGCCTCTCTTTGCCCGGTACTGCACGCTGGCGGCCATCGGCACGGTAGCGGACGTCATGCAGATGTCCGGCGAAAACCGCACCATCGTCTCCCGCGGGCTGGCCACGCTGGAGCACTCGGACTTTATCGGCCTGCACGCCCTGCTGCGGGAGGCGGGTCTGAGCGGGAAGGAGATCTCCTCGGTGCAGATCGGCTTTGTGCTGGCGCCGCGGATCAACGCTGCCGGACGCATGGGCGCGGCGGACAAGGCGGCGGAGCTGCTGCTGTGCACCGATCCCGCCGCGGCGGAGGCCATGGCTAAGGAGCTGTGCGCTCTGAACCGGGAGCGCCAGAACGTAGAGCAGGATATCTACACCCAGGCGGAGGAGATGATCGACCGGATGCCGGAGCGCCAGCGCAGCGCGCTGGTGCTGGAGAGCAGCCGGTGGCACCAGGGCGTGGTGGGCATCGTGGCCAGCCGCCTGTCGGAAAAATACTCCCGGCCCAGCTTTATGATCCATCTGAACGGCAGCACCGGCAAAGGCAGCTGCCGCAGCTGGGGCGGCTTTAATCTGTTCGCCGCGCTGGAAAACTGCAAGGACCTGCTGCTGGGCTTCGGCGGACATGAGCTGGCGGCGGGCTTTACCATCGACCGGGACAACATACCGGCCTTCCGGGACCGGATGAATGAATATGCCCGCAGCTACTGCGGCGGACAGCAGCCGGAGTCGGCGCTGGAGATCGACGTGGCCATCACCCACCCCGCCGCGGTGACGCTGGAGGAGCTGGAGGCTCTGTCCGTGCTGGAGCCCTATGGCAGCGGCAACGCCAGACCGCTGTTCTGCCTGCTGGGCGCCACGCTGCTGCGGACCCAGAACGTGGGCCAGAACAGACACCTGAAGCTGCGGCTGGGCAAGGGCTGCGCCCAGTTCGACGGCATATTCTTCTCCACCGTGGCCGAGCGCTGCGGGTGCCATCCGGGCGACCGGGTGGACGCGGCATTTTATTTGCAGATCAATGAGTTCCGGGGCAGCCGGACGGTACAGCTGCAGATGGTGGACATCCGGCCCTCCCTCTGCGCCAGCGGGCGAGAGCAGGAGGCGCTGACACTGGCCCACCGGTGCGCCGCCGGAAAGGCCGTTTCTCTGCGGGAGGCGCGGCGGGCGCTGCCCACCCGGGAGCAATTCGCCGCCGCCTGGCGGTTTTTAGCCCGGACAGTGCCCGAGGACGGGCTGACCACAGACCGCTTGCCGCTGCTGCGGCTGATGGCGGCGGAGCTGGGCGGCGCGGAACCGGTACTGCGGGCAGCCATGTGCGCCGCGGTGTTCCGGGAACGGGGATTGCTGGACTGGCAGCTGAACGGCGACGCCATCACGCTGCACCTGCGGCGGGGACAACACGTAGCACTGGATCAGTCGCCGCTGATGAACACGCTGCAAAACGATAACGAGAAGGGAGGCGGTGCGCTGTGACACCTCAGGAGCAATACGAACATCTTGTGGAGACGGTAAAGGGCTACAACCCGGCGGCGGGCTTTGACCAGATACGCGCCGCCTATGAATTCGCTGATACCCACCACGCGGGGCAGAACCGCAAGGACGGCTCGCCCTTTATCACACATCCCCTGGCGGTGGCACAGATCGTGGCGGAGGAGCTGCACCTGGACACAGAGTCTATTGTGGCGGCCCTGCTGCACGACACCATCGAGGATACCACCGCCACCCACGAGGAGCTGGCAAAGCTGTTTTCTCCCACGGTGGCGGATCTGGTGGAGGGCGTCAGCAAACTGACGCGGGTCCACTACACCTCCAAAGAAGAGGAGCAGATGGAGAACCTGCGGAAGATGCTCATGGCCATGGCCAAGGACATCCGGGTCATCCTCATCAAGATCTCCGACCGGCTGCACAATATGCGGACCATGGAGTACCAGACGCCGGAGAAGCAGAAGCAGAAGTCCTTTGAGACTATGGAGATCTACGCTCCCATCGCACACCGACTGGGTATGCAGAAGATGAAATGGGAGCTGGAGGATCTGTCGCTGAAGTATCTGGACCCGGTGGGCTACCGGGAGATCACCGAGGCACTGGATGAGAAGGCCGCGGAGTACGACGGGTTCATGTCCGCCGTGCACGACCGCATCGTCACGCGGCTGAAGGAGGAGGGCATCGACGCCACGGTCTATGGCCGGATGAAGCACCCCTACTCCATCTACCGCAAAATGTACACCCAGAACAAGAGCCTGGACGATGTGTTTGACCTGTTCGCCTTCCGGGTCATTGTGGATACGGTGGCGGACTGCTACAACGTGCTGGGCATCATCCACGACCTGTTCAAGCCCATTCTGGGCCGGTTCAAGGATTACATCGGCACGCCGAAGCCCAATATGTACCAGAGCCTGCACACCACGGTGGTGGGCGAAAGCGGCATCCCCTTCGAGGTACAGATCCGGACGAAGGAGATGCATGAGGTGGCGGAGTACGGCGTGGCCGCCCACTGGAAGTACAAGCAGAACGGCCAGGGCGCCGGGGACGAGCGCAGCTATGAGTGGGTGCGCCGCCTGCTGGAAAATCAGGAAGACGCCGACGCCGAGGACTTCATCCACTCTCTGAAGGTGGACATGTTCGCCGACGAGGTGTTCGTATTCACGCCCAACGGCGACGTGATCAACCTGCCGGCCGGCGCCACGCCCATCGACTTCGCATACACCATACACTCCGCCATCGGCAACCACATGGTGGGCGCCAAGGTCAACGGGCGGATCGTACAGTTCGACTACCATCTCCGCAACGGCGACGTGGTGGAGGTGATGACCAGCAAGTCTGCCCACGGCCCCAGCCGTGACTGGGTGAAGATCGCCCGCAGCAGCAATGCCCGCAGTAAAATACGCCAGTGGTTCAAGAAGGAAAAGCGGGATGAGAACATCGTCAACGGGCGACAGAGCTTCGAGTCGGAGCTGAAGCGCACCGGCGTGACGCTGAAGGAGCTGACCAACGAGGAGAACCTGCCCGGCGTGCTGAAGAAGCTGTGCTTCACGTCACTGGACGATATGTACGCCGCCATCGGCTACGGCGGCATTTCGGCACTGAAGGTCGTCGGCCGGCTGCGGGAGGACATCCAGCGCATCATCCACCAGCATCAGACGGAACGGCAGGCGGAGGTCCCCGTGGCGGACCAGCCGCAGCTCATGCGTCCTGCTGTGCCCCAGCGCGCCAAGGGCGAGCAGGGGATCGTGGTGGAGGGTCTGACCAACTGTCTGGTGAAGTTCTCCAAGTGCTGCACCCCTGTGCCGGGAGACGATATCGTGGGCTTCATCACCCGCGGCTACGGCATTTCCGTGCACCGGGCGGACTGTCCCAACGCGGACCCGGCCCGGCGCAAGCCCAGCGAGGCGGGCCGGTGGATCAAGGTTTCCTGGGGCAGCGACACCAAGGAGAGCTACCGCACCACGCTGGAGATCACCGCCAAGGACCGCATCAACATCATCATGGACGTGTCCACGGTGCTGTCCAGCACCAAGACCCACGTCTCCTCGCTGAATGCCCGGAGCACGCCGGACGGCTTTGCCCTGCTGTCGCTGGACATCGACGTGCCGGACAGCGAGCAGCTACGGACCGTCATGCGGCGGCTGGAGCAGATATCGGGCGTCATGCGGGTGACAAGACCGGCCGGATAAGGCCAATGTGAATACAAACAGTATAAAGGAGATAGAATTATGCGCGCTGTATTGACCCGTGTAAAGCACGCCAGCGTTTCCGTGGACGGCAATGTCATCGGACAGATCGGCGAGGGCTTTTTGGTACTGCTGGGTGTGACCCATGAGGACACCGAGGCACAGGCGGTAAAGCTGGCCGACAAGCTGACGGGCCTGCGTATCTTTGAGGACGAACATGAAAAAATGAACCGCAGCCTGACGGATGTGGGCGGAGAGCTGCTGATCGTGTCCCAGTTCACGCTGTACGCCAACTGCAAGAAGGGCCGGCGGCCGGACTTTCTGGCGGCGGCGCGGCCGGAGGTGGCCATCCCCCTGTACGAAAAGTTCGTGCAGCTGTGCCGGGACAAGGGCTTCCACACCGAGACGGGTGAATTCGGCGCCTATATGCAGGTGGACAGCCTGAACGACGGACCGCTGACCATTATTCTGGACACCGACACTCTGTAAGGAGGACACCATGACCATCAAAACACTGCAAGTGGGCCCTATCATGACCAACTGCTACCTGCTGTGCGATGAGGACGCGAAGGTCTGTGCCCTGATCGATCCCGGCGACGACGAATCTCGGATAGAAAAGCTGGTGGGACAAAGCGGCTGCGCACTCAAGTACATCCTGCTGACCCACGGGCACTTTGACCACACCTCCGCCGTGCGGTCCCTGCTGGAGAGATACCCGGACGTACCGGTGTACATCCACGAGAAGGACAGCGTGGCCGGGCGGGGCGGCGAGCTGCTGTTCACCCGGGTGGACGAGCAGCACCAGCGGTATTATAAGGAGGGCGACGTGCTGCCCCTGGGCGGGCTGTCCCTGCGGGTCATGGAAACACCGGGCCACTCCGAGGGCTCCGTGTGTCTGCTGTTGGACCGGGAGCACGTGATCTTTGCCGGGGATACCCTGTTCCGCTGCTCCTGCGGACGATGCGACTTCCCCGGCGGCAGCTACCCCAAGATGCTCGCCTCCCTGGGCCGTCTGGCGGCGCTGGAGAGCGACTGGCGGGTCCTGCCCGGCCATGACCGGGAAACGACGCTGGACTTTGAGCGCCGCATGAACCCCTATATGCGGCAGGGGACGGCGCAATGAAGCTGAACCTGCGCGGTCACGAGGACCGCTACGCCATCGAGCAGAGCCTGCTGGCCTTTTTCCCGGAGGAGCGCCCGGTATATGAGGGCGAGGACGGGGACAGCCACGCGGAGGTCACACTGCATGAGGGCAATGTATATGCCACCGGGGTCACGACACTGACCTATGGCGGCAAAACGGCGCGGGGCGAGGCCCGCGTTCGGACCGCAGGCGTTTCCGACGCATACGAACGGGAACGCCTGCGTCAGCGTGCGCTGAAGCTGTCCTTTTTCCGGGCGGCCCGGGACGTCACCGGCGTGACGCCCAGCTGGGGCGCGCTGACGGGCATCCGCCCGGCCAAGCTGGTGCGGACCATGCTGGAGGACGGCATGACCTCCGCCCAGGCGGACCGGGTGCTGCGGGACACATACTGTGTCTCCCCGGCGCGGCGGCGTCTGGCGCTGGAGAGCGCCGAGGCGGGCCTGAAGGCCAAGAATGGCCTGCGCCCTGAGGACATCTCTCTGTACATCGGCATCCCCTTCTGCCCCACCCGCTGCGCCTATTGCAGCTTCGTGTCGGCGTCGGTGGAAAAATCCTTTAAGCTGATGGAGCCGTATCTGGCGGCGCTGACGGCGGAGGTGGAGGCCGCGGGCCGCATGGTGAAGGAGGCAGGCCTGCGGATCAAGTCGTTCTACATGGGCGGCGGCACGCCCACCACCCTGTCCGCCAGTCAAATGGATGCGCTGCTGACGGCGGTGAACCGGAATTTCGACCTGTCCGACTGCGTGGAATACTGCATCGAGGCGGGACGGCCGGACACCATCGACCGGGAGAAGCTGCAGGTGCTGCTGGATCACGGTGCGGACCGGATCAGCGTAAATCCCCAGTCGCTGGAGCCCCGGGTGCTCTCCGCCATCGGTCGGAAGCACAGCCCGGAGGATATCGAAAAGGCCATGGAGCTGGCCACGTCCATGGGCTTCCCCCATGTGAACATGGACCTGATCGCCGGGCTGCCCGCCGACACGCCGGAGGGCTTTCGCCGGACGTTGGATACGTGCCTGACCTTCGGCGCGGACAACATCACCGTGCACACCCTGAGTCTGAAGAAGGGCAGCCGCATCCTGCTGGAGGGCCTGCCTATCCCCTCGGCGGAGGACGTGGCGGCCATGCTGGACTACGCCGATCCGGCGCTGCGGGAAAAGGGCTTCGCCCCCTATTACCTCTACCGCCAGAAATATATGTCCGGCAGCTTTGAGAATGTAGGCTGGTGCATATCCGGGGCGGAGGGCCTGTATAATATCTACATCATGGAGGAGCTGCACAGCATCCTGTCCCTGGGCGCAGGCGGCTCCACCAAGATGGTGGACGCAAAGCGGAACCGCATCGAGCGCGTGTTCCACCCCAAATTCCCGCTGGAGTATATCCAGCGGCCGGAAAAGCTGACGGAGAATTTAGAGGCGTTCCGCCGCTTTCATCAGGAGATGGGGCGGTGAGATAAGGAGGCACCATGACCCACCGGCGGCAAAACTTCATGGGCGGCGCGGCCATTCTGGCCGGGGCTGTGGCGGCAACAAAGCTGCTGGGCGCCCTGTACAAGATCCCGCTGGGGAACCTGCTGGACCGGGAGGGCATGGCGCATTTCTACGCCGCGTACAACATTTACAGTCTGCTGCTGGTGCTGTCCACGGCGGGACTGCCGGTGGCCCTGAGCCGCATGGTGTCCCGTGCCGCCGCCCAGCGGCGTTATGGCGCCGTGCGCCGCTGCCTGCACCTGGGCCTGGCCCTGCTGGCGGCGCTGGGGCTGGTGTGCTCCGCCGTTATGTGCCTGCTGCCGGAGGCCCTGGCCGCCGCGCTCCACGATCCGGACGCGGCCCCGGCCCTGCGGACGCTGGGGCCGGCGGTGCTGCTGGTATGCCTGTCGGCGGCGCTGCGGGGCTATTCCCAGGGGCTGGGCGATATGGTGCCTACCGCCGCCGGACAGGTGGCGGAGTCCGCCGGCAAGCTGCTCATCGGGCTGGGGCTGTGCCTGTACCTGCTGCGGCAGGGTGCGGGGACGGACCTGTGCGCCGCCGGGGCCATCGGCGGTGTCACCGCCGGGGCGGGCCTGGGCCTGCTGGTCACCGCCCTGCTGCTGCCCCGGCGGGCCGCACTGCCGGAAGTGCGCGACGTACCCCCGGCGAGCAGCCGCGTACTGCGGGAGCTGCTGCGGACCGGCATACCCATCACCGTGGGCGCGGCGGGCATGAGCCTGATCACCCTGCTGGACCAGGCGCTGGTGACGGCCACCCTGCGGGACACGCTTGGCTATACAACGGCGGAGACCACCGCCCTGTATGGCGAATACACCTTCGGCATGACACTGTTCATGCTGCCGCCGTCATTTATCTATCCCCTATCGGTAAGCCTGATGCCGGCGGTATCCGCCGCGCTGACCCGCCGCGACCGCACTGCTGCCGGAATAGCGGCCGGGGCGGCGCTGAAGCTGACGGTGCTGGCGGCCCTGCCCGCCGGCGTGGGACTGTCGGTGCTGGCGGGGCCTATCCTGCACCTGCTCTATCCCGCGGTGCCGGAAACCGCCGAGGCGGCGGCCTATCACCTGACGTTCCTGGGTCTGGCCTGTGTGTTCGTATGCCTGATGGTGGCCACCAACGGCGTCCTGCAGGCCTACGGTCACCCGCTGCTGCCGGTGATCTCCCTCCTCTGCGGCGGCATACTGAAGATCGTCACCAACTACCTGATGGTAGGCGATCCCGCCACGGGCATTCGGGGTGCAGCGGTGAGCACACTGTACTGCTACGCGCTGATCGCGGTCATCAACCTGGCAGCCATCGCGCGGCTGGTGCCGGAGCGCCCGGGGTATATCTCCCTGTTCGCCAAGCCCGTTCTTCTGACGGCGGTGATGGCGCTGGCGGCCCGGTCCGGCTATGGCCTGTTCTGCCGCCTTCTGCCCGAGAGATGGGCGGTGCTGCCGGCGGTGCTGCTGGTAGCCGCGGTATATGTGGTGCTGGCGCTGGCCATCGGCGCCGTGACGCGGCAGGATCTTCAGACCCTGCCGAAGGGAGAAAAACTGGCTGACCGGCTGCATTTGCGGTAAAATTCCTGAAATGCAGCGAACTTTTCCCCAGTTGCAGTGGAAAACCTCTTGCAATAGGAGCGTAAGTATGATAAATTTTACAAGGAAACCACGCTATGGCTACGAAGATCTGCTGGAGATCATCCAGCTGCTCCGTTCGCCGGAGGGCTGTCCCTGGGACCGGGTGCAGACCCACCAGTCCATCCGCCGGGGAATGCTGGAGGAGGCCTACGAGGCCGCCGAGGCCATCGATACGGGCAACGCCGTACTGCTGAAGGAAGAGCTGGGCGACGTGCTCATGCAGGTGGTGTTCCACGCCGGCATTGAGGCCGACGCAGGGCGCTTTGACATGGGCGACGTATGCGACGGCGTGGTGAAGAAACTGCTGTACCGCCACCCCCACGTGTTCGGCAATGGTCAGACGGAGACGGCGGACACTGTGCCCGCCAGCTGGGAGCAGCTGAAGCGACAGGAGAAGGGCCAGAAATGCACCGCCGATGCGCTGGATGCCGTGGCCCGCAGTCTGCCAGGTCTGTGGCGGGCGGAGAAGATACAGAAGAAGGCTGCGGAGGCGGGCTTCGACTGGCGCGACGTCTCCGGCGCGCTGGACAAGCTGGACGAGGAGACTGCCGAGCTGCGGCAGGCTGTGCGCGACGGCACCAATGTCGAGGAGGAGCTGGGCGACGTACTGTTCGCCGCCGTAAAGGTGGGTCGCTTCTGCGGCGTGGACCCGGAAACAGCTGTCAACGGCACCTGTGAAAAATTCATTCGCCGCTTCCGCGCGATGGAGGAGGCCGCGGCCGCAGAGGGCCGCAGCCTGTCCGACATGACGCTGGAGGAGATGACCGCCCTGTGGAACGGGGCCAAAGAATGTTCTTAATGCGATACAACATCGTTTTAGGATAGCCGCCCATTGCGGCAATTACCAACGAAAATTTTTGGGAGGAAATAACATGAATAAGACTGAACTGATCGCCGCTGTCGCTGAGAAGACCGGCCTGTCCAAGAAGGACTCTGACGCTGCCGTCAACGCCGTTCTGAACACCATCACCGAGACCCTGAAGGCTGACGAGAAGATCCAGCTGGTGGGCTTTGGTTCCTTCGAGACCAAGAAGCGCGCTGCCCGCACCGGCCTGAACCCCCGCACCAAGACGCCCGTGCAGATCGCCGCTACCAAGGTCCCCGCTTTCAAGGCCGGCAAGGCCCTGAAGGACGCCGTTGCGGAGTAAGTCGATGTATGCAAAGGCTGGTGTGGCAACACACCAGCCTTTCTTATAGGAGGGATCCCATGCGTTTGGACAAATATCTGAAGGTCTCGCGGCTCATCAAGCGCCGTACCGTGGCCAATGACGCCTGCGACGCCGAGCGTGTCACCGTCAACGGCCGGGTACAGCGGGCATCCTACGACGTGAAGGTGGGCGATGTGATCGCCATCCGTTTCGGCGCAAGAACGCTGACGGTGGAGGTCGTGTCTGTCACCGAGAACGTGGGCAAGGACGCGGCTGCGGCCATGTATAAAGAGGTCTGAGGACAAACCCGGCATAAAAGAACAAGCCCCCTCATACGATGGTAAAAAACGCATCCCGGTACAGGGCCGGGGCGCAAAAACCGTATCGTAGGAGGGGACTTTTTATGCCGTATGATATTACCGATCCTGCCGCCGCCCACCGCTTACAGCTGGAGGGACGGGAGAAGCTCACCGTCGCCGGTGTGGAGGACGTGGAGCGCTTCGACGACCAGTGCATCGTGCTGCGTACCGGCGCGGGCGTGCTGGTGGTCAGCGGAGAGAGCCTGCACATCGGCAAGCTGAGCCTGGACGGCGGCGAGCTGCACGTGGATGGCCGCATCGACGCGCTGACCTATGAGGATGCGCCGGAGGTCCGGGGCGGCGGGCTGTTCAGCCGCCTGTTCGGCTGAGGTGGGGACCGTTGTCTCCGAGCAGCTGCGTTCGTACCTGACCGCAGCGGCCCTGGGCGCGGCGGCCGGGGCCGTCTATGACCTGCTGCGGCTGGTGCGGCTGCGCCGTCGGCGGGACCGGCGGCTGACCCATGGGCTGGACGCGGCGTTTCTGCTGCTGGTCGCTCCGGCCCTGCTGTGGTACGCCCTGCGGGTAGGGCAGGGCGAGCTGCGGCTGATCATGCTGACCGCCATGGGCCTGGGCGCGGCGGTGTATCTGCTGGCGCTCTCGCCGCTGATGCGTCCGCTCTGGGACTTCTGGCTCAGCGCCGCCGCGGGCACAGGCCGGCTGCTGTGGTGGCCGGTGAAAAAATTTACGGCGGCGGCGAAAAAAGCCTTTATTTTTTGTCGGAAGTGCGTTATGATAAGAAAAAAGCGCGCTGCGGAAAAGGAGGCGGAACGCCATGCAGAAAGGGCAGGCGCACGCAAAGAAGCACCGGACAAATCCCATATTGCTGCTGGTCATTCTCGCGCTGGTGGTGTTTTTAGGCGTGGAGCTGATCCGGGTGGGCAAGCGGCTGAACGAGGCCGCGCAGCAGCAGGCCGCGCTGGAGAGACAGCTGCAGCAGCAGACGCAGGAGAACCAGGCGCTGGAGTCTGACCTGGCCAAGAAGGACGACGAGGAGTTCATCAAGGACCTGGCCCGCGACCAGCTGGGGCTGGCCGAGGCCGGCGAGCGAATTTTCTACGATGTGAATGACTGAAAAGCAGTCCCCGGCAGCGCCGGGGGCTGCTTTCTTCTGCGAAGAATACAGCAAAAGGCTCCGGCGAATGCCGGAGCCTGTGCTTTTTGTGAGGAGAAAATGATATCAGGGAAGAAACGGCGCCGTCTGCTTACGCAGGGGCGAACGCTCCTGATAAGCGATTTACTCTGCGGCCTGAGCAGCCTTCTTGTTGCGGCCGAGAGCGCGGATGCCCTCCACCACCAGATCGATGGCCAGAATCACCAGCAGCACGCCGATGATACCACGGATGTAGAACCACACCACACCCTGACCACCGGCCATGATGCCGACGATCTGAGCCTTGATGGTGAACACCAGGGAGGTCAGGGTCACGATCAGCATGAAGAACATGGGGAAGTAGAACATCTTGTTGTTGCGGCCGATCTTGCCCAGCCAGCAGCACACAGCCAGCAGACCCAGAGCAGCCAGCAGCTGGTTGGCAGCGCCGAACAGAGCCCAGATCTTGGCATAGCCGGTCAGACCCAGAGCCACGCCAGCCACCACGGTGATACCGGTAGCCACATAGGGGTTGGTGATAACGCGCTTCCAGCCGGTCAGATCCTCGCGGGTCTTGCCGGGCTCGACAAAGAACTCAGCGAACATATAGCGGGCCAGACGGGTGGCGGTATCCACAGAGGTCAGGCAGAAGGCGGACACGGCCAGGATCAGCATGGAGTACACCACGTTGTAGCAGCCGGAGCCGAACACCTTGGAGAACATGGAGGCCAGACCGGTGGCAAACACGACGGTAGGCGTCGTGGTGGTGCCGTCAGCATACTGGTTCCAGATGTAACCAACAGCGCAGACGGAGATCAGAGCCAGAGCGCACTCGATCAGCATACCGCCATAGGCGATGGGCTTGGCGTCCTTCTCCTGATCCAGCTGCTTGGAGGTGGTGCCGGAGCCAACCAGAGAGTGGAAGCCGGACACAGCGCCGCAGGCGATGGTCACGAACAGTGCAGGGAACATATAGCCCAGGGACGTGCCGCTGGGAGCCAGGGTATCATAGAACCCGGTAAACGCGGGCATATCCACGGTGGGGGAGCAGCCGACGATGCCCACGACAGCCAGGATCATCATGCCGTACAGCAGGAAGGAGCTCAGGTAGTCACGGGGCTGCAGCAGGATCCAAACGGGGGTGACGGAAGCAACGCCGATGTACAGACCGACAATGATCATCCACACGGTGTAGCTCAGATAGATGGGATGCCAGTTCAGGCCGATGATCATGCAGACCACGATGCCGATGACGCCGATGACCGTGGAAATGCCCAGAGGCGCGTTGCGGCGATAGACAAAGAAGCCGAACAGAATGGCCATCAGGATGAACATGATGGAGATGATAGCGGTGGACGCGTTGGCGGAGGAAGCGGCATAGTCGATCGCGCCGTCAGCGGTGTAGGTGGCCTTGAAGGTGTTGGCCACGATGGAAGCGAAGGCCGCCACCACCAGGATCAGGGTCAGGTAAGCGAAGGTGATGAACAGCTTCTTGGCCTTGGCGCCGATGGCGTCGCCGATGACCTCACCGATGGACTCGCCCTTGTGGCGAATGGAGGCGAACAGGGCGCCGAAGTCATGCACGCCGCCGAAGAAGATACCGCCGATCAGGACCCACAGCATAACGGGGACCCAACCGAACACAGCGGCCTGAATGGGGCCGTTGATGGGGCCGGCACCGGCGATAGAGGAGAAATGGTGACCCATCAGCACGGGAGCCTTGGCAGGGCAATAATCCTTGCCATCCTCCATGGTATGGGCAGGAGTCGGACGGGAGTTATCCACGCCCCACTTCTTGGCCAGCCAGCCGCCGTAGAAGATATAACCTACGACCAGGACAGCGCAGCCAATGATAAGGAACAACGCAGCATTCATACAGCTCTCTCCTTTCTGAATAGCGATTTCTTTTGCTTATGAAACAGGCCTCTTTCGAAAACCTGTGCTGCACTATGTCCGCTGGCATTGGTGCTGATCTTTTCCTCAGGCAGCACCACCAGCCCGGTATGAAAGTCCATCCAGCCCCAGTAGGACAGCTTGAAGCTCTTGTAGAGCTTGCAGCGCTTCAGTGCCTTGCGGGCGTCTTCGTCGCAGCTGTCACAGACAAACAGCGCGGTGATGTAGGTATACATATGGGTGGAGTTTGGCTGGATGCGGGCCATACCCTGCTCGTAGGCCAGCTTTTCGCACCTTTCATATATCTCCTTCGTCAGATGGGGAACATTGAAGAGGTACACATATTCAAAGCTGTTGGCCTGCCAGAGCTTGGCCTTTTTGGAGAGCACGTACTTCTCGGCGGTGGCGTAGAAATCCATCGTGGCGGCCAAGGCGTGCTCGTTCTCTTCGCAGCGGGTCACATCATAGCTGCCGGCGTACACATCGCACAGACGGTCGACGGCTTCCTGTCGGGTCATAGCGGCTCCTCCCTTTTCATAACGATTTCTTAGCATTCAGGACGTGGTTCATCGTTCCTTTCGCGATTAAAACTGCGAAATATTTATACCGGAAAAGTTGCATTTCCTGTTTTTTAGCAAACAAACACGCCCGCCCACTAATAACATCATTACTATACGCCGGTGTTTTTCAACTTTCAAGCCGCAAAATGAACAATTTTTGAACATTAAGTTTGTATAAATTTTTGGTTGATTTGTGCAAAAAAATGTGGTAGTTTGAAAACGTTACCAACACTTGCCGTTTTTTTTGTTTTACGAGGCGCTGTCCCGCCTGTAAGAACGGTTTGCGCCGGTTTCGTTTTTTATCAGCGGACAAATTGGAGACGTTGCCGCCTTCACATCCGCAATTTCCTGAAAAGGCAAGAAAAAACACCATCCCGGAGGATGGTGTTTTGTGATTTTTTCGGGGACTGTCACCCCAGGTGGCGCTCGAAATTGCCGCCGGCATGGACGCCCTCCTGCACGATGTAGAAGGCATCCGGGTCCACCTGGCGCAGAACATCCTGCAGGGTGTCGATCTCATACTTGGACAGGCAGACGCAGAGCACCTGCACCTCGTCGCCGGTCCAGCCGCCCCGGCCCGTCCAGCTGGTAACGCCCCGGTCCAACTGCTCCATGATGTAGCGGGGCAGCTGGGGGTCGTTCTTCTTGGTGAAGATCAGCAGCTGGACCGTAATATTTTGCCGGTGGATGCGGTCCAGAAACAGGCTGCTCAGCACATTATATATAGCGGAGTAGATCGCGGTGGTGGCGTCGAACAGGAAGAAGCACAGGGTGTACAGCAGCGCGTTGAAGGAAATGGAGAACCGACCCACGGTGAAGCGGCTCCCCTTCTTGCTGAGATACAGCCCCAGGATGTCCAGGCCGCCGGTGGAGCAGCCGCAGGTCAGCACCAATCCAGAGGCAAAGCCCGCCAGGATGCCGCCCACCATGCAGCTGGTGAGGAGGTCCGGAATGACCGGCGTGGACGGCGAGGGGATGACCGCCAGAAAGACAGAGTTGCAGACGGTGCAGATCGCCGCCTTCCAGAAAAACTCCCGGCCCAGGGCCTTGTAGGCCAGCAGAAACAGAGGAATGTTCACGAAGAAATACAGTACACCGGCCAGGTCGAAGGGAAGGGAGAGAGACAGCTCCCGCTGCAGAAGGGTACGGATCACCTGACACAGGCCGTAGGCCCCGCCGCCGTAGAGGCCCTGAGGCACGATGAACACGTTGATGGCCACGCTGAGCAGCAGGCCGCCCAGCAGACCGCCGATCAGGCGCAGGCTCTTATTGTGCATGAGTTTCTGATACATGGAGCGATACTCCTTTTCTTCCATTGTAATGTCAGTAATGCCGGCAGGATACGTATGTGATACATATATGGTACGTATATAGTATGTGGCGGAACGGGAAATGTCAAGCACTTCCCGTTCCGCCGCGGATCAAAAGCTATATCGCAGGCAGCGCTCCAGCCTGCGGAGCGCCCGGTGCAGTGAACGGGACACCGTGGACTTGTTGACGCCCAGCACCGCCGCGATCTGCGTCACGTTCATGTCCCTCTCCATGTACAGCGCCAGGACCTCCCGCTGGCGGGGCGTCAGCTCCGCGGCCACAGCCTTGGGCAGGTTCCGCAGCAGCCGACGGCGGCGTTCGCTGTTGTCCCCGGCCTGGGTGTGGAGCCAGAACTCAAGCCCCGCCCGATCCATGGGGTCATATGCGGTACTCGCCATAGCCGCAGAAGCTCCTGTCGTAGTAGCGGGCCGTCAGTTGGGTCAGGCGGCGGCACTGCTCCAGCATGGGCCGCAGCTCCGCGATCCGGCGGCGCAGACGCCGGGCCTCCTCCTGATCGCCGGTGGTACGCAGGGCCAGGCGCAGCTGCGCCAGCCGCCCGGCCACCAGCGCGGCGCTGGCGTCGTACTGTACGGAAAGTTGTGATAATGTCATATGCGATCCCCCCTCTTTCGTTGTTCTGCATGGTTCTTTTGTGAAAGCTGTATAACTTTAAAGCGATAAATTTTCTGTTTCCTGATAAACTTTCTTGTTGACATTGAGGGAAAGCTCTGGTATAATACGGTTCGCTGGTGAGATGCTGGTGTAGCTCAGCTGGTAGAGCAGCTGATTTGTAATCAGCAGGTCGGGGGTTCGAATCCGTCCACCAGCTCCAATTGAATACCCATATATTTGGGGGATTTCCCGAGTGGCCAAAGGGGACAGACTGTAAATCTGCTGGCAATGCCTTCGGTGGTTCGAATCCACCATCCCCCACCAAAAATACCGATCAGCCCTTCAGGCGGTCGGTATTTTTATTGTCATCGCCGCGGTATCTATCATGTGCACGCCCCGAGAGAAGCGGCCCAGCCTGCCGCAAAAGAGCACGCTCCGGCGTGCTCTTTTCGTTTTTTGCCGCCCCCTCTTCTGCCGTTTGTATCCACCTCCTCCACACCACAGCATTCTTGTGACAACCCCCTTTCAAAACCAAGAAACTTGTTGATGACGCTACTGTATCACAAGAAACTTGTGATGTCAAGTCAAAAATCACAAGTTTCTTGTGATTATCCCTTGACAAAACCAAAAATCCAGCGTAGTATACTGTCAAAAGCGGTCTGTATTTGTCGAGGAGGTGCGCGGCGTGTCTTTTGGTGAGCAAATGCGGCGGCGGCGGGAGGAGCTGGGCCTGACCCGGCAGGCGCTGGCCGACCGGCTGGGAGTGTCCGTATCCGCCGTGGGCAACTACGAGACGGGCATCAGCGCCCCCAAGGAGGAGGTGCTCCTGCGGCTGTTTGACGCGCTGGAGGCCGAGCCCAACTATCTGTACCGGGGCAGCTACCGCGCCGCCTCCGGCGGCCACAGCGATGAGGAGCGCCGTCTGCTGGCCAAATACCGGGATCTGCCCCTGTCCGGGCGCCAGACCGTCCACACGCTGGTGGACGCGCTGACCGAAATGACTGACGACCTGCGCGCCGCCGTCCCCGCCGCCGAGAGGCGGGTCATCCCGCTGTACACCTCCCCCGCCGCCGCGGGCTTTGCCGCGCCGGTGTTCGGCGAGGACTATGAGCTGATACCGGTCACCGGCGACGTGCCCCCCGGCGCGGAGCTGGCCGTGCGGATACAGGGCGACTCCATGGCGCCGGTCATCGCCGACGGCGCCGTGGTCTACGTGAACCATGACCCGGTGCAAAGCGGCGACGTGGGCATCTTCTGCGTGGACGGCGATATGCTGTGCAAGCAGTTCTACCGGGACCCGCTGGGTATGGTATACCTGTTCTCCCTGAACCGGAAGCGCGCGGATATGGACGTGATATTCCACCGGGGCAGCGGCCGCAGCCTGACCTGCTTCGGCCGGGTGATGCTCCACGCCCAGCCCCTCCCGGAGGGACATGTATAACGAAGCAGCCCGCCTCTTTCGAGGCGGGCTGCTTTTTCGCGGTCACAATATAAATCCTCCGTCGCAGGTGAGCACCTGCCCGGTGATGAACGACGCCTTTTCGTCCGCCAGGAAGCTGACAGCGGCGGCGATGTCCTCCGGCGTGCCCAGACGGCCCAGCGGCGTCTCCTGCGCCAGCTGGGGGAGTACCTCCGGCGGCAGAGCGTCCAGCATATCGGTCTTAATGACACCCGGCGCCACGCAGTTGACCCGGATGCCCGTGGGCGCCAGCTCCGACGCCAGCGACCGTGTCAGCGCGATCAGCGCGCCCTTGGTGGCGGAGTACGTCACCTCGCAGCTGGCACCACGCAGGCCCCAGATGGACGACACGTTGACGATGCACCCGGCGTGCTCGTGGAGCATATGGGGCAGCACCGCCTGTATGGTGTGGAACGCCCCGTCCACGTTCACGGCGAAATACCGGCGCCACAGGGCGTCGGTGATATCCTGGAACAGCGCCTGTCCCGCCACGCCCGCATTGTTCACCAGCAGCGACACGGGGCCGAGCTCGCCCTCCACCCGCCGCACCATCTCGTTCACCTGCACCCGGTGCGCCACGTCCGCCTGCACGGCCATGGCGCGGCCGCCGGCGGCGCTGATCTCCGCCACCAGCGACATGGCGCAGTCCTGCCGCTCCCGATAGTTGACGCACACGGCGTAGCCCTCGGCGGCCAAGCGGCGGGCCACCGCCCGTCCGATGCCCCGGGAGGAGCCGGTCACCAGCGCGATCTTTTCCATGGGATCATCCCCTTTTCACAGTCTTTCCCCGTAAGTATAGCAAATTTCCGCGGGAAAGGCAAGAAAAGTGTTGACAAACCGGGGCTGATAGGGTAATATACTATCGTTGTCTGCGCGGTTAGCTCAGCTGGTAGAGCACATGCTTGACGTGCATGGGGTCACAGGTTCGAGTCCTGTACCGCGCACCAGAAAAACCTCGGAACCACAAGGGTTCCGAGGTTTTTTGCTTTGCAAATTTTGAATTCGAGTCAGTGACGCACGCCAAAAAAGCCCCGGGGCCGAAAAGGTCCCGGGGCTTTTGGAGCACAGGAAGCGTTGTGAAACGGCAGCGGTTTGTCCGAGACGCAGCGGCGCTTATCCGTCGCTCCGCATAGGCGGAAGGACCTGAAAATCGCCGCGGCGCTCCGGCATGGCGTCGCCGTACTGCTTGAAGTAGTCCAGGATCAGATCGGACATTTCCGTGCCGATCTCCCGCACCACGGGGCAGCCCACATAGCAGTCATACCCGCCGGTGCCGCTGGCGCGGTAGCTGTTCAGGCAGATGGTAAACACATCGGTATCCGCCACGGGCTTTCCCTGCACGGTCATGGCAGCGACCCGCTGCCCCACCGGGCGGGAAATGTCATAGGTGTAGGACACGCCCATGTAGTAGTCATAGTTGTAATGCTCCACCTTCGGCTCCAGGAAGCAGTCCGACACCCGCAGGGTGCCGTCGTCGTTCCGGGTAAAGTACGCCGCGCTGCGCTCCATCGCCTGCCGCAGAACGGCGCCGGTGATCTCCAGCACCGACAGCGTGTTGGTGTAGGGGTAGGCGATCAGCAGATCGCGCCGCCGCACCACCCGCGGGAGCCCCGCCGCGTCGTTGGCCAGGCTGGAGGCGGACAGCTGCGCGCCGCTGGCCCAAAGCTGCACCGCGTTGAACAGATCGGGGAGGCCGCTGCCTCCGGCCGCCATGTGCAGCGGCGTGTCCGGCATCAGAGGCTGCGGCAGATGGCCCACCACCTGATCCAGCCAGTTCTGGGCGCCGCGCTCCATGCCGGCGAACTCGTCCAGCCACTCCCGGCGGCATGCACCGGATGCGGGGATCGTCTCGCTGGTGAAGCGCTTGCCCGTTTCGGATATGGCCGCCTCGATGTGCAGGAATTCCTGTCCCCGGTCGGTGGGCTGCACCACGAAAGTACCGCACAGCGTCTGCCCGTGGACGGTCATGTGCTGGTGCCCTGTCAGCAGAAGGTCAAAGTCCAGCTCCTGGCACAGGCGGTAGGCCACGTTCTCGTGGGTGGTGGACAGCACGCGGCCGGTGGCCAGATCTCTCTCGAAGCCGCCGTGATAAATGCACAGCGTCACATCCACCCGGCCCCGCAGGGATTCCAGCGCCGCACACGCGGCGGGGATAGGGTCGCTGACAGTGATGCCGGACAGGTGCTCCGGCTTCTCCCAGATGTTCACGTAGTCGGTGACGATGCCCACGATGCCGATCCGCAGGCCGTTCTCCAGCGTGTGGATACGGGCAGGGAAGCGCACGCGGGCGCCGTCCCAGCGGACATTCTCGCAGACGCAGCGGGCGTGCAGAGCGTTGAGATAGCTGTCCAGATAGTCCATGCCGTAGTTGAAGTCGTGGTTGCCCAGGGTCACATAGTCGTAGCCGCAGCGGTTCATTATCTCGGCGAACCGGCTGGCGTCGCCCAATGTGTCATGGCAGTAGGCACCCAGCGGCGAGCCCTGCAGGATATCGCCGCCGTCGATGACCAGCGTGTTTCCGTCCTTATGAAACTGGCTGGCACACTTGAACAGACCGATATTCCTCTCCTGCCGGCTGCGGTAGTCGGTGGGATAGATATAACCATGGAGGTCAGAGGTGAAGTAGATGGTAAAGCGTTTTGTGTCCATCGGCTCACCCCCGTGCCAGCTTGATACGGATCCGGGAGGATATCCACTCGATGATCAGCACCAGCACGATCAGGCCCAGCAGGATCGCGCCCACCTCGTTCCAGCGATAGGCGCTCATGGCGAAGATCAGCGGCGCGCCGATACCGCCCGCGCCCACCAGGCCCAGCACCGTGGCGTCGCGCAGGTTCATGTCGAAGCGGTAGATGATGGTGGAGGTAAAGTCCGCCGTCAGCTGCGGCAGAATGCCGTAGCGGATCTTCTGGAACGTGGTGCAGCCCGCGGCGTCCAGCGACTCCAGGATGCGCTTGTCCAGGTCCTCGATGCTCTCGATAAACATCTTGGACACCATGCCGATGGAGCACAGGGACATGGTCAGCAGGCCCGCGAAGGGACCGGGGCCGGTGACGCGGATGAACATCAGGCCGTAGACAAAGGCCGGCACCGTGCGGATGGCGGCGATCAGAATGCGTCCCACCAGCGCCAGCGGCTTGGGGACCAGATTGCTGGCGGAGATAAACGACAGGGGCAGCGAGATCACCGCGCCCACGATGGTGCCCAGAAAGGCGATGCAGAACGTCTCCAGCAGCAGATAAGGCACACCGTTGGTGCCCAGTGTGAACAGCAGCTTGGCGGAGGGATGGAAGATGCCGGAGATGATATTCCCGGCTACCTCCAGCCCGTTGCTGGTGGGGTTGCTGGTCTGTACGGCCGTGCCGGACCACGCCAGCAGGCAGGCCACGATGAAGGCCGCCAGCAGCTGCCACAGCCACGTTTTCGGCGCGGAGGCGTAGGCTTTTTGAATTCTCTGTTCCATACGGCCCTCCTTACGTCAGTTTTTTACGCAGGGCGTGGCTGATCGCCTCGATGACCATAACGGCCACAAACAGAACGATCAGGATCATGCCAAGGCTGTCGTACTCACGCCAGCCGATCTTTTCATTCATAATAAGGCCCAGTCCGCCCGCGCCCACGTAGCCCAGGATGGAGGCGTAGCGCACGTTGCCCTCCAGGCAGAACAGGGATACGGACAGATAGGTGGGCAGCACCTGGGGAAACACCGCCGTGGTAAAGGCCTGCAGCCGGGTGGCGCCCAGCGCCTCCATGGCCTCATAGGGCCCCATATCCACCGTCTCGATGATCTCGAAGAGCTGCTTGCCCACATAGGCGAAGGTAAACACCGCGATGGCGCAGGTGCCCGCCATGGTGCCCAGGCCGAAGATGTAGGTGGCGATCAGGGCGCACACCAGCGTGGGCAGTGTCCGCACAAGGCTGAGAAACAGCCGGACGATGAACACCACCACGTGGTTGGTGACGATGTTGCTGGCGGCGGCTACGGCAAAGGGGATCGCCAGCACCGCGCCGATGAACGAACCCAGGAAGGACATCTTGATGGTGTCCCACAGGGGCTGCCAGATCTTGCTCAGATACCCCGTGTTGGGCGGGAACATGGCCGCGAGGATATCGAAAAACTTGCTGCCCTTCTTCACCAACACCCCGAAATCGAAGCCGGTGATGTGCACAGACAGCGCACCCAGCGCCAGCACGATCAGAATGACCAGCGGCGCGCGGCTGCGTTTTTCCTCCACCACCGCGCCGTTGGGCAGCGTATAGCGGCGGGGCTTGAACAGACGGTCGTACAGGCTCATGCGTCTGCCTCCGTCTCGCTGTCGTCACCGTAGATGGCGTCCAGCACCGACTGGTCCACATTGGCGGAGGGCCCGTCATAGACGATCTTGCCGGCGCGGATGCCGATAATGCGGTCGGCGTACTCCAGCGCCAGCTCCACATGGTGGATGTTCAGCAGGATGGAGATGCCCATCTCCTCATTGATGCGGACGAAGTCCTGCATCACCTGCTTGGCGGTAACGGGGTCAAGGGCAGCCACCGGCTCGTCTGCCAGAATGATCCGGGGGTTCTGGGTCAGTGTGCGGGCCAGCGCCACCCGCTGCTGCTGACCGCCGGAGAGCTGGTCGGCGCGGATGTAGGCCTTGTCCAGAATACCCACCTTATCCAGCGATTCCAGCGCCTTGATCTTGTCCGCCTTTCGGAAGGCGCCCAGCAGCACCCGCCAGAAGGGCATATCCGGCACGCAGGCGGACAGCACGTTCTTGATGACGGTGGTGCGGGTCACCAGATTGAAGGACTGGAACACCATACCGATGCCCCGGCGGAACCGGCGCAGGCTCTTGCCCGACAGGGTGCTGACATCGGTGCCGTTCACCGTCAGCGTGCCGGAGGTGATCTGGTGCATCCGGTTCACGGAGCGCAGCAGCGTGGACTTGCCCGCGCCGGAACGGCCGATGATGGCCACGAACTCGCCGTCCTGAATGGTCAGGTCCACGTCGTCCAGACCCACCGTGCCGTTGGGATACACCTTGGATACATGGTCGAAAATGATCATATGGTCTCCTCTTTTCCTGAAATAGCACACAGGGAGGGCTGCACAGCGGAAGGTCATGGCTGTGCAGTCCTCCCCGCGCTTGGGAAAGTGCTTTAGTTGGCGGCAGACAGCTCCTGGATGAGCTTCTGCGCGGCGCGCTCGTTGTCGTAATCGGAAGCCTGTGCCACCTGATAGCCGTTGTGGCTGTAGATAGCGATGACTTCCTTACCGGCATCGGTGTTGCCGATGTTGATGAACGCCTGCTGCAGCGCGGCGATCAGGTCAGCGTCCATGATCTCGGAGTTCTTGCTGACGGAGATGGTGTCGTTGTAGATGGGGGCGGTCACGCCGATCACGCCGGTCTCCTCCCAGATGGAGCCCTCGCGGCTGAACTCGGTGTTCCAGCGCTCGGCATAGTCGCGGCGCGCGTCGGCATAGGTCACCAGCACGTCCACCTGGCCGGAGGCCAGACGGGCAAAGGCGCTGGCGTAGGAGTCGGACTGCACGGCGCTCTTCAGGTCAGAGATGCCCTTGCCGTAGTGATCCTGCAGCCACAGAGCGGGATAGATGTAGCCGGCGGGAGAGGAAGTACCCATAACGCTCCAGTTGGCGCTGTCCAGATCCTCCCAGGTCAGCTCCTCGCCGTTGTTGACCTTGGCCTGCAGCTCCTGGCCCTTGTCGGAAGGACCGGCGATGAACAGGGCGCGGTAGGAAACAGCCTGCTTGTCGGAAGCCTCGGTGGGCTGGCCGTCGTTCCAATCCTTGGCATTGTCGGAATCCTTGCTCAGACCGTTTCGGGTGGCGGTCAGAATGACCTCAGCGCCGTCGTCATACAGCACGTACGTGCCGCCGGGGATCAGGCCCACATCGATCGTACCGGCCTCAAGACCCTCTCCGACAGCCTCATAAGTCGTGCCGACGGTGATCTCCACATCACTGACCTCATAGCCCTGGTTGGCCAGCTCGTCCTTCAGCATCTGCTTCAGGGGCTCGGTGGCCGTGATGATCTCCTGAGGCTCACGGGACGGGACAAAAGCGACCTTCAGCGTCTCAATCTTCTTTGTGTCGCTCTCATTGTTCTGCGCGTCGCTGTTGGTGTCCTTGCTGCCGCAGCCTGCCAGCAGGCCCAGCGCCATGACCAGCGCCAACAGAAGTGCAAAAAACTTCTTCATTTTCTTTCCTCCTTAAAGTCTGTGTTCCTTCGTCCGGACGCAGCGTCCGGAACAAGATACCGCATGATGCGAAGAGAACGCACCACACCGACGCTCAGTATAGCACACCTTTTAGAGGAAAAATTTTCTGTTTTGGTAAAAAAAGTAATATCACGCGGTGGTCACGGTCGGTTTCCCTCAAAGTAGAACGCCACCAGCTCCTCAAAAGCCAGGATTACCCGGCCGAAAAAGGTGTTGGGCAGGCTGCCCGCCAGTGTCTGACGGGAGCCGTCCACCACGAATACAATATCCGACATCTGGGCCAAAGTGGAGTCGCTCCGCCGCGTGAAGGTAACGATCCGGTGGCCATTCTGCTTGGCGTGCCGCACATCGTTCAGCACCGGCCCGGTCTCGCCGCTCTGGCTGACGGCGAACATCACCGGGGCGTCCTCCGGCCCGTTCGTCAGATGATGGGCGTCGCGGAAGAGCATATAGTCGTAGAAATGCACGTTGTTGAACACCATGAACCCGCAGATGGACAGACGCTGGGCGATATATGCCCCCACAATGTTGGAGAAGCCCTCTCCGGTGGTAAACAGCTTGGCCTGGCGGGAGCGGTCTAAAAGGCCGCAGAACCGGGAGATCAGCTCATCGGAGTAGTTGTCGATAAGACTTTTGAGATTTTCCGCGCCGCGGCCCTCATCGTGAGAATCGAACTGCCGGCTGAGATAATAGTACAGCTCACTGTATCCGTCAAAGCCCAGTCGTTTGCACATCTTAACGATGGTCGTGGTGGAGAGAAAATTCTCGCTGGCGATCTGCTGGATGCCCACGCGCTTTTCGCCCCGTTCGATGTGTGCGGTGATGCTGGTGATCACCTTTTTTTCGTCCTCGGACAGTAAGTTTGTCAACAGAAAATAGCCGTCGCCCATGGTATATCCTTTCCCGCTCGTGCATTTCTTGCATAATGTGTTTTTTATACCATCGATTGACAAGGACCCCTGTCAATCGATGGTAGTATAGCAAAATCTTCCATTCTCTGCAATGTTGACTTTGTAAATAGTGGGTCAAGCAAATGTATCTGAAAATGGTATTGACCTGAAGTCGTGTTTGTGGTTTATTTTAATGAAGAAAATACAGACACAAGGAGTGTGCTTTGCCATGAATAAAATGTATTGATCATTTCCTCCAGCCCCCGCAAGGGCGGCAATTCCGAGACACTACTGGACCGGGCCAATCCGTTGTATGACACCGACTACGCCTTCACAAAGGCCTATCTGCTGGCCACAGCGGCGGAGAATGAGCCGGAGACGGTGGCAGGTACGGAGAAAGCCGTGCAGGGCTGGGTGGATTGCTTCCCCCGCTGTGAGCTGGTTGAAACGGTGTTTGCAGGCGGCGTCAACGAAGTCGGCGAAATTGTCGGACACCCCGCAATGGAAAAAGCCTATCAGGTCGGCAAAGAGATCTGAGCAGGAAAAGCGTGTGACAGATCATGTGGATATTGTCCGCCTTCGGTTCGGCGCTGTTCGCCGGTCTGACAGCCATTTTGGCCAAATGCGGTATCCGCAAGACGGATTCCACCGTGGCCACCGCCATCCGCACCATAGTGGTGCTGGCCTTTTCGTGGCTGATGGTGTTCATCGTCGGCTCGCAGGATACCATCGGAGATATCAGCGGAAAAACGCTGCTGTTTCTGGTGCTGTCCGGCCTTGCCACCGGCGGGAGCTGGCTGTGCTATTTCAAGGCGCTGCAGCTGGGCAATGTAAACAAGGTAGTGCCCATCGACAAGCTGAGTATCCTTGTGACCATCGCGTTCTCTTACTTCGTATTCCACGAAAAGCTGACGAAAAAATCGGCACTGGGGCTGATGCTCATTGTTGGCGGTACGCTGCTGATGCTGGTTTAACCTCTGTTTGCCTCTCATTTATATGGCGCTACCGTAAGGGCACACCTTCGCAACCATGGCGCTGCAAAACGGCGTGGACGTCAAGACCGTCAGCAGTATGCTGTCTGTCGGGAGGATATCCAGCGGCAGCACGATACCATGAATGACATCCTATTTCAAGCAAAAATGCTCTGACGATTGGTTTCGTCAGAGCATTTTTGCTTTCGTTGAGAATAAGTTGCGTCAAATTCGCGTCAAAAGGCGATTTTGATAGCATCGAAATCCGAAAAAGCCTTGTATTTCAAGGCTTTTCTGGCTTCTGCAATCATTCCCACTCGCCAAGTGGAAACGCGCTCTAAACTTTTTTGTATAGACTGCTTGATTCCATTTGGCTTAATTTGATACCAATTATCCCAATCCTATGGGGTATCCGACTTTCTGCTATCAAAAAGCTATCAGGGGATGCTATCAATAGCTTATACTTTTGATAGTATGGTTCTACGGCGTCGCCGTGATGTTCCGAAAGGTCTGTGTCAAAACGCAAATTTTTCTTCACGCGCGAAAGCTATGAAATCAATACATTCAATATTATAGGCAGCACAAACATCAGGGATTTTGGGCGAATTCATATTATGCGTTGGGACCTCTTCTGTCACCACTTTGCAGTTTTGTTGTTTTGCAAGAGCAATAACAAACGGATCAGCGGAATTTTTCTTTTTTCCTCCTTCTATGAGTCCGCGGTGCGTGGAAAGAATGGCTCTGACATCCTGCTGCACTGGAATATCCGATGGAAGGAAGCACTTTTGCCGTGCCTTCGCCCATTTTTCCAGATCATCGCCGCCAATCATGATCTCATCATAAACTTCTTGGCTGGAAATAATCGTACCATCATCCATCAGTTCGCCGATTTTGACCCAAAGAGATGGAAATACATCAAGTGGTTGCCGCCGTTGAAGATTGATAAAAATGTTGCTATCAAACACATATTTGGCCATCAGTAGCACCACCTTTCAACGGCTTCGAAATGTTTAACTCGCAGCCCCAAAAGGTAATTGCTTGCCTCTCGCGGAGTGAGTTTCTCTGCGTGATATGCAGACATAACAGCTTTCGTGTACAGCTTTCCTACTTGAGTTCCTTTATCAAGTGCTGGAGGGAGAAATCCATCTGTTTTCTTTTTTTGTTTATAAGCGCGGTATTCATCAGTATATCTATTCAAAATATCAAAATAATCGGACTTCCCAATAAAATCAATGTCCCACAATCTGTGCAAAATGACTTCTCTGCTAACAGCAAAATCTCTGGCTAATGCACTAACATAGGTATCATCAATCCCATATTGCTGCATCAGGAAGAAGTTTTTGTTTCTTTTCAACTGAACAGTTGGAACCAGGGCTAATCCGGCAATCTTGTTACAGAACAATTCTGTTTTTTCTGCTTGACCGGGATCTTGGCTCATATTATTGCAAATACCAGATGTTCGCGTCATAATATGAACCAGCTCATGTAGCAGAGTGAACAATCTTGCGCTTGGTTCATCTTTTCGGTTAAGTGCAATAATTGGGAAAGTGTCGTAGGCTACGGACAGCCCTCGCATTTCTTCGGGCTGAACCTTTGCTGCTTGAAAAATCAGAAAATCCTGCTCTTCCAGTTTGGAAATGCAATACGAGAGCGCTGCTTCCGGTTTTCTGAATTTGATCTGTACAGCATCTGTCAAAGATAAAAAGTTTCTGATCTGCTCAGAAAATCTTTCTTCGCTGGTATCAGGCGAGATGCTCAAAGTACATACAGTCGGTAATATTTCTGCTTCCCCATAAAGGTCAATCATAATATCTCTGCGATCTTCAATGTCTCTGAGAAACCATCTCAACTCACGAGACATTTCCGGAAATCCCCAGTTTCCAAATGTTCTATAATCGGTTTTTTCGAGCCGCTTTGCCCTTTTGGGTACGTCAGGCAAATAGAAAAAAGCAAATGGTACGCGATACTGTTTTGCGAGCTTTTTTGCCTGTGTCAGGGATGGGTGTTCATTTCCGTTTTCCCATGCGCTAACCTTGGCTGCATCGACATTTAATTTCTGCGCAATTTCATCTATAGTGATCCTATCCAGATCTCGCGCCCATTGTAATACTTCTGGGGTTACAATTGCCGGTATGCCTCTTGCCATTGCGTTCAGCTCCTTTCCTCGGAATATATGATATTCTACATCCATATCCGCAACTATTTATGTGCAGATCCGGGTTTCAAAGCTCCAGCAGCATCTCTTTCGCGCGAAGAAAACCTGTACACTGCTGAATGATCCGTTTTTCTACGTCGGTGCTTTTCGCCATTCGTTTAATAGTACATTCCCATACGATCAAACACTTAATGCCATGCTCCAG